>Ga0233425_10001000_pt1 | contig 67382 bp, 47 predicted proteins | sample Watercolumn_Towu_2_FD_181712 | JGI IMG/M metagenome (GOLD analysis project Ga0233425, IMG submission 181712) | Freshwater microbial communities from Lake Towuti, South Sulawesi, Indonesia - Watercolumn_Towuti2014_140_MG | ecosystem: Environmental > Aquatic > Freshwater > Lake | place...
TGATCACCAGGGGGAAACAGTTGACCCCGGCCGGCAGACCATCGCCCGTGATCTCGACGCCGCCGCCAAACCCCGCCAGGCGCTCGACCTCAACGCGCACCGCCGTCAGCCCGCCGCGGCAAACGCGCGGCGTATCCACGAGCAGGCGCGCTGTGAAGGACGGAGCGGGCACGCTGATCGCCAGCCGATAGCCGTAATCCTCGCCGTTGCGTTCCAACAAGTCGCGCACCGAGATCAAAAACTCTCCGGCCTCGTCAAATCGCCGCTCGAGGCGCGCGTCGGACCCGGCGGCGTCGTCATTGCGTTGAAGCACGTTGCCGTTGAGGTCCAAAAGCGTCAGCAGGGCGTCCAGCGGCGAGCCGAACCGGCTCGCGAAGACCTCGAACACCAGCGTCTGGCCTTTCTCGGCCTTGAACTTGAACATGTCAACGTCCTTGTCGCCCTGGATACGCCCGTTGACATGGGCGGGAACGGCGACTTGGTTGGCCTGGTTGGTGGCGTTGTTGGGCTCGGTTTCGAGGAACTCCTGGCTGTCGCCCACGTCGAACTGGCGCGCATTCGAGTAGCCACGAGCGGTATGCAGGCGCAAGTCCTGCGAGCCCAGCGGCGCCGTGGGCTCGACGAAGAGCTTCATCTTGGGCACCTCATCCAGGTTGCGCCCGCGCACCGCCAGCTCGACCTCCTGTCCACGACGGCCGCCGAACGGAAAGAAGTAATCGACATACGGCAACTCGCCCGCGTAGAGGCGGTAGCGGTAATCCCCGCCCCCCTGGAAGCGAAAATCGCGCAGGGCCAGGAAATAGTCGCCATCGGCCGGGACCGTGAAGTCGATGAACGAGTCAAAACCGTTGTCATCCTCGCTCCGCCGGAGTTCCTTCCCCGCCGCGTCCAGCAGCGCCAGGGATGAATCCAGCACGGAGCCGGAGCGATTCGCCTGCACATCGAAGATAAGCCGCTGTCCCTTGCGGGCGGAGAAGCGGAAGTAGTCCACCTCAGCCGCCTCACCGATCACGCCACTCAGGACGGCGGGGAGTTCCACCCGGTGAGCCTGGTTGGTGGAATGGTTCGGCCCGGCCTCGGGGACCTCGCGCACGTGCCCCACGTTCAGGGAAACGGGGTTCGAGACGCCGCCGGGCCCAACCGCCCGCACCTCGCGCTCGCCCAGCGCCGCGTCGGCACTGGCGCGGACCCGCACGGTGATGCGGCGATGGGTCTCCCCGGCCACGCGGATGCCGCCGCCGCTGGTCTCGACGGTGGCAGCTGGGTTGGCCGGCGGCACCGATTCGACTTGCACGCCGCGCTCGCCGCTGACGAGGAACCGGGTGACCTGGGCCAACCGCTCGCCCTCGAGCACCACCTCATTGGTCACGCCGCTCTGCACCCACTCGGGCGCAATCGAATTGAGTTTGGGGACCGGTTGCGCGGCCAAGCCAAGCGCGCACGCCGCCAGGACAAGCGAGCCGCCGGCCGCGGCCATGAAGGGAGAACGTCGCAAGCTCCGCCTCGAGTTTCGCGAACCGCCCCCGGTCATCCAAACAGGGCCGTCACCGGTTCGGCCTGGACCAACTCGCGCGGCTGGTTGAGGTGGTTCAGAACGATCGTGTGCGGGTCGATCCCCATCGCGTGGTAGATCGTCGCCAGCAGTTGCGTCGGGTGCACGGGGTTCTCCGCCGGTGAGGACCCGGTGGCGTCCGACTTGCCGTAGAGCGCCCCCCGTTTGATGCCCGCTCCCGCCATGAGCGCCGTGTAGCAGTACGGCCAATGATCGCGGCCATCGGGCGCGTTGCCGTTGCCGGAAGTGCTCACGCCCAACCGCGGCGATCGTCCGAATTCGCCGATCGCCAGCACGATGGTCTCCTTGAGCAACCCGCGCTGATCGAGGTCCTCGAGCAGCGCCGACAAGGCGCTGTCGAGCTTCGGACAATGGAGGTTGCGCAACGGTCCGAAGTTCGCGGCGTGCGTGTCCCACGCGGTCGAGTTCGGGTCGCCGTTGGCAACCGAGGGCCAGTTCATCTGCACCACGCGCGTGCCGGCCTCGATGAGCCGCCGCGCCGTCAACAGGCCCTGGCCGAAGGTGTGGCGGCCATAGCGCTCGCGCGCTTTGTCCGGCTCCTGTGTCAAGTCGAAAGCGTTCCTGGCCTTCCCCGACAGAATGAGGCTGAAGGCCTTCTGATAGTAGCTGTCGAGCGCGTAACTCTCGACGGCCTTCTCGAGGTCCGGCATCGCGTCGTTGACCTCTTTCAACAGGCTGCTGCGCCGTTCGAGCCGTTCCTTGCTGATCCCCTGCCGGAGCGAGAGATCGTCGAGTTTCACGTCAGTATTCGGGTCCTGGTAAAAGTAATAGGGATCGTAGGCGCGCCCGAGGAAGCCCGCCGTGCCGCCCTTGCCGACCACGTTGCTCTCCTGGAGCGGGCGCGGGAGCATCACGAAGGGCAGCATCGGCACGTCGATCGGCCGGATGCGTGTGATCTGCGAACCCATGTGCGGGAAATCGCTCGGCGAGGGCGGCTCGAGTTGGCCGGAGGGCGAGACGCGGTCCGGCGTATAGCCCGTCATCATCTGGTAGATGGCGGCGGTGTGATTGAACAAGCCGGCCGGCGTGTAGCTCACCGAGCGAATCAGCGTGGCCTTGTCCACGTTTTTCGCCAGCAGCGGCATGGTCTCGCTCAGCCAGATGCCGGGCACGACCGACTTGATGGCCTTGAACTCGCCGCGGATGTTCGAGGGAGCATCGGGCTTGGGGTCCCAGATGTCGATGTGGCTGGGGCCGCCTTGCAGGAAAATCATGATGACCGACTTGGCCTGGCCCCACCCCGCCTTGGCCTGGGCAGCGGCCCCGGCGGGCGCCGCCTGCAGGCGCAACACATCCCCGAGGGCGAGCCCGAACAGACCCACGCCGCCCACCCGCATGAACTCGCGGCGACTCACCCCATCGCACGTCCGGCCGTAACCACCAGGGATCGAGAGCATAAGAGTCTCCTATCGGTTGAACAAAAACGCGGGGCTGTTCAGCAGCGCCCACGCCAGGTCTTGTGCGCCCTCGAGCCGCGAGGGCGCGGCCGAGAGCTTCGCCAGCGCCTGTTCCTTCTCCGTCGGCGGCCGCGCCAGGCAAGCCAGATAGACATCCTCGACGACCTTCTGGTCCTCTTTCTCGGACTCGACAAGTTTGGCGAGCCGATTGCCCGGGGCCTGGACCGCCTCGCCGATCATGTTGCCGTTGATGAGGTTCAGCGCGTGCGCCAGGCTGACGTTGCTGGTCCGTTCACACTCACAGGCGGATTGACGTTTGGGCCGGCCGAACAAGGTCAGGAACTCGTTGCCCTCGACCATGCCATTGGGGATTTCGACCGCGCGCAGGCCGTCCGGCATTCCCGGGAACTTCGGGCGGTGCCCGGTTGCCACCGCCAGGGCGTCCACGATCTGCTCGGCGCTGAGCCGTCGTGGCAGCGCATGAGAGAAATTCACCAGATCGTCCTCATTCCACTTGTTCGGGTGAATCGAGGACTGGTAGGTGCGGGAGAGACAGATGGCGCGCATCAGTTTCCGGGAGTCGAAACCGTTGCGCACGAAGTCCTCTGTGAGCGCCTCGAGCAACTCCGGGTTGCTCGGCGGGTTGCTGGCGCGGATGTCATCGACCGGCTCGATGATGCCGCGGCCGAGGAAATAGCTCCAGACGCGGTTCACCAACGCTTTCGCAAACAGCGGATTCTCCTTCGAGGTGAGCCAGCGGACGAAGCTCTCGCGGCGATCGGCGGCGGCGGCGGCGTCGCCAGCCTCGCCGAAGGGCACTTTGGGCGGCGCGTTCATCCCGGTCTTGGGATGCTGCACCTCTCCGCCTTCGGGCTTGCGATAAACGATCTCCTCGGCGGAAGTGGTGTAGTTGTCCCCGGTGAAACTCCGAACCACCTCGCGGCCCAGGTAACCTCGTTTGATGCCCAGTTGCGCAAAGTAAGCGCCGAACTGGTAGTATTGGTTTTGAGTCCACTTCTCGAACGGATGATCGTGGCACTTGGCGCAGTTGAAGCGCACGCCCAGGAACGTCTGGCTCACGTCCTCGACGATCTTGCCCGGCTCGCGCAACGCGCGGTAGTAGTTGACGGCGGGATTCTTGAACGAACTGCCTTCCGCCAGGAGCAGGCTGCGGACGAACTGGTCATAAGCCGTGTTCCGGGCCAGGGCGTCACGCAGCCATTGCCGGAAAACCCACACGCCCTTCTCCCCGAGCGTCTCGCTGTTGCACTGGAGCAGGTCCGCCCATTTGTTCGCCCAGTACTCGACGTAGTCGGCGCTGCCCACCAGCGCGTCCACCAACTTCTCACGCTTGACAGCGCAGTCGGTCCCATCCGCCAGGAACGCGCGCACGGCCTCGGGTGCCGGTGGCACGCCGGTCAGGTCCAACGACACCCGGCGCATGAACTCGGCGTCGCCGCAAATCTCCGAAGGCCGTATCCGCAGCTTCTCGAGCTTCGCGTCCACGTGCCGGTCGATGAAGTTAAACTCGGGCTGCTTCTCCCACACGAACCCGGTACGGTCACCCATCACCGTCACCAGCCTGGTCGCATACACGCCTTCGTACCGGACCAGGATCGCCGCCTCGCCGCGGCGCAACGCGGTCGCGCGCCCCTCTTTGACGGCCAGGACCTCGGTGTTGCTCGCGCTCAGGACGGCCTCGCGCGTCACGTCCCGGGCGGTCCCGTCGGCATAATGGGCAATCACCAGCACGTGCTGCGCGCGCCCCGGCAGGTCCAGGTTGACTTCGGCGGGAAGAACTTCGATCGAGTTAGCGCGGCCCTTCTCCAGGTCCTCGGACCGGACGCCCTCGGCGATCCACTGCCGCAGCAGCTTGTGGTAGCGTGAGCCGGGCTTGATCGCCTGCCGTCCTTCGTGCGGCACCTCGGCGGTCGGCTTGAGCAACATCAGGCTCTCATCCACCGCCACCCGATCGAAGCGCCGGCCGGACAGATCGTTGATCAGCGCTTGATAATCGAACTCCGGATCGTAACCGCGCAGCGAGAGCTTGAAGCCGTTCTTGCCCTTCGCCGAGCCGTGACAGGTCCCGGCGTTGCAGCCAACCCGGCTCAGCATCGGCATGACGTCGCGCACGAAACGCACCGGTGGCAGCTCCGCCCCCTCGATTTTCACCGCCAGCTTGGCCTGCCGTCCACCGGCCGTCACCGTCACGGTCGTTTCCCCCTTCGCCTGCCCAAGGAGATAGCCGTCCTCGCCAACCTTCACCAGGTCCCCATCCGCCTTCCATTCGGCCAGGTCGGTAACATCGAAGCGATGGCCGGTGGCGGTTTCGCCCCACACCAGCACGCGGCGTTCATCCCGACCGTCCTTGAGCACGAGCGACTCGGGCTCGAGGCGCAACGATTCCAGCGCGGGCAACGGCGGCGCGGGCGGTGGACCGGCCTTGTCGGCCCGCGCATTCCCGGCGCACAGCAAAGACACCGCGCCGGCCTGCGCACACGCCCAGACCGCGACCCGCCAACGACGCTCAAAACACTTCATGCCAAATGACCTACGCGCCCCGCAAGCTCAGTTCCGGGGCTTTTGGAGGATGTACTACCGCGCGGGCCGCATGGCAAGAAGTTTTATGCGCCGGATTCGATCTCCTCATGACCCGGGGGGCCGACCGCGCGCTAATCGACAAAGGCCAGTTCGTTCGAGAGCAGGAGCACCTGCGCAAGCTTCTCCCAGGCGTTGAGCGGCGCCGGAACGGTCGCGGGCGGACCGGCAAAGTCGGCCTCGGCATTCCACTCGGTCCGGCCCCCAGCCATCGCGCCAGCCCCACCCCGTTCGGTCCCGAAGCCGCCGCCCGCCGCGGGCAACAACTTGACGATCGGCGCCCAGAGAAACGAATCCGAGTTCACGTCGCCCTGGCAATCGGTCACGAAATCCAGGGTGTCACCGCGTTGCACCTCGACGGCCTCGAGCGCCACGGCTGCCTGCGAATGAAAAGCCGTCTGCGTCGCGAGGAGTCCTTTGCGGCTCGAGACGATCCGGCCGCGCACACCATTACCGTGCTCGGATTCGTGTTTGAGTAAACCGGTGACGCGAACGACACCGGTCGCTGGGGCCGTCCACCGTCGAACGACCGCGTGCTGAAGCTCGTTGCCCGCATGGCCGCCCTGAGGATTGAGCAGGGCCCAACCGAGCTTTTCGTCCGGCAACTTTGGTCCGCCCTGCCAGGCGCTGCCCGTATAATGCGGCAGCGGCGCCCATTTCTCGAGGCGCTGGGTCGTTTCGTTGTACTCGCCATAGCCGTACTGCCACGGGGCTGGCTCGGCGGCGGGGCTGGGCAGGCTGCCTTGAGCGGCCAGGAAGCGTTCGGCCAGCCGGCGCTCCTCGGTCGAGGGGCGCCGCTGGATGGCTGTTTCGTACAGAAAGCCCAACCGCTCGTCGAAGGAGGCACGCAGCGGGAACTCGGGGCGGTGCACCAGCCGCCGTGCCTGGGCGAGGGCAAACGGACTGTTCATGAGGAAGAGCGCCTGCTGCGGCACCGTGGTGGCGAACCGTTGCGGGCTCGAAGCGTCGGGGTTAGCGAAGTCGAACGTCCGGAACAGCCCGGGCAGATTCTGGCGTTCGACGAAACCGTACACGGTTCGGCGCGTCGTGAAGGGCTGGGTCGTCAGGTCCACGGAATGGCCGCCGGCGTTGAGGTCCAACTGCCCGCTGGCCGCCAGCAGCGAGTCGCGCAGGGCCTCGAAATCGAGGCGGCGCCGGTTCATCCGGCCGAACCACTGGTTGGCCGAGTCGAGGCGCATATTGGCGGCGCTGGTATCGCTGGACTGCTGATAAACGCTCGAGAGCATGATCTGACGGATGAGCCGTTTCATCGACCATCCCTCACGCATGAAGCTCGCGGCCAGGAAGTCGAGCAATTCCGGGTGCGTTGGGGGCTCGGACCGCACGCCAAAATCGCTCGGGGTTCGCACCAGGCCGGCGCCCAACAAGTGCAGCCACACGCGATTGACCAGGACCCGCGCTGTCAAGGGATTTTCTCGCGAGGCGATCGACTGGGCCAGCTCGAGCCGCCCGCTGCCCTGGGAGAAGGGCTTGCGACCGGGGCCAGCAATCACCTCGAGGAACTGCCGCGGGACCTCCGGCCCCAGGTTCCCCGGGTTGCCGCGCACGAAGACGTGGGGTTGATACGGCGTGGCGGCATCGCGCACCGCCATCGCGCGCGGGGGCGCGCCCGGATGCGTGGCGTCGAGTTCCTCGACCGCTCGCTGGAGCGCGCGGACGCGCTGGCCGGTCGGCACATCGTAAAGCCGGGGCACCTCGCCCAGGGGCAAATTCGCCGGGGCCTCTGCCCCGTAGAGCACCTGTCGTATGGCCTCTTGATTGGCATCGGGCAGGCCGGTCGGGGCCTTCTCCGCGGCCAGCGCCTTGAGCAGAGCCTCCCAGGCCTCGTCGGCGTCGCTCAACAGTTTCCCGTAGCGTTCCGCCACCTCCTTGACCGAACCCGGCGGCGGCCCGGCGAAGGATTGGGCGACCAAGGGGTTGATCGGCTTGGTTGCGTCCGCGTTGGTGGCGAAACGGGCGGCCAGGTCCCGGCTCTGGGCCGCGAAGTCGCTCTCGGACAGCCCGGTAAAAGCGAACCACGGCGCCAGGATCGGATCGTGCTTCTTGCCCCATTCCTCGAGCCCGCGCTTCCACCGCCGAACCACACCTGGATCGAGTTTCCGCTCGCGCGCGAGGCCTTCGCTCCTGCCGGAATCGGATAGACGGCTCGCGTCGTGGGCCGCCAGCAAATACTCGCCCGCGCGTCGGCGCAGCTGCTTGAGGGCCTCGGCCTCTTTGCTCGAGCGAAACTGCGCCAACTCAGCCTGGCGTTTCTGCTTCTCCGCGAGGTACTCCTTGTAGGGCTTGGTCTCCGGGGCGGCGCCGAGCAGCGGCTTCTCCGCCGGTTCCTCGGTGCTCGCGAACACGCCGTAAAGCGAGTAATAGTCGCGCGAGGGAATCGGATCGAATTTATGGTCGTGGCAGCGCGCGCAGCCAACCGTCAGGGCCATGGTCCCGCGCATGACGACATCGATCCGATCATCAATGATGTCCGCCTGGTTGTTCAAGAACCGCCGCCCCAGCGTCAAAAATCCGAGCGCGGCCAGCGGACGGTTGTCCTCACCTGGCGGCAGGCGATCCGCGGCGATCTGCTCGAGCAGGAACCGGTCGTAGGGCAGGTCCCCGTTGAAGGCGCGGATGACATAGTCCCGGTAGGTGTAGGCGTACGGATAGCGGCGTTCTTCCTCGAAAACGTAGCCCTTCGTGTCGGAATAACGGGCCACATCCAGCCAATACCGGCCCCAGCGCTCCCCAAAATGCGACGAGGCCAGGTAACGGTCCACCAGCCGCGGGAACGCGTCCGGCGCTTGGTCCGCCTCGAACGCGCGCACCTCCTCGGCGCTCGGCGGCAGCCCAAGCAGGTCGAAAGCGGCCCTGCGAATCAGCGTGCGACGGTCGGCCCGCGGCGCGGGGGAGATGCCTTTGGCCTCGAGTTTCGCCAGCACGAAGGCGTCCACGGGAGTTTGGACCCAGCGCCGGTTGCGCACGGTCGGGACCGAGGGGCTTTGGACCGGGGAGAACGCCCAGTGCCGCGCCGCGGCCGTCTGCGGGCTGGCAGCCACCAGGGGCCGTCGTACTGGAGACGGCGCCGGAGCACCCATCTGCACCCAGGCCTCGAGGTCAGCGACCAGGGCCGCTGGAAGACGTTTCCCCTTCGGAGGCATCTGGAGCTGTTCATCCGTGTAACGAACCGCCTTGATCAGCAGGCTCTGCTCGGGGCGGCCGGGCCGGAGCGCCGGGCCGGTCTCGCCTCCCTTGAGCCAACCGTCGGGAGTGTCCAATCGCAGGCCGCCCTTGAGCTTCTCCGCGGTGCTGCTGTGGCACGGGTAGCAATGCTCGGCCAGAACAGGGCGGACACGCTTCTCGAAGAACTCGAGCCCCGCCGCGTCCGGCGCCTCCGCCGCCTGCGAGCGCGAGCCCAGGCCAGCCCAGAGGCCGAAGACGACCAGGAGGGCGGCCAAGCTCGAATGATTCGAACGATGTTTCACGCTTGCCACGCGTCGAGTACCACTTACGGAGGGAAAAAGCAAAACTGTTTTCGGAGGCGCGGCGCTCCACGGCCCGTCGGTCAAGCCAGCCCGCGCGATGCGCGCGGCCTGGCGCCGGGCAGGACGCTGAGGACCGCTTGCGCAGCCCGCGCGCTCGCGCCCGGTCCTCCCAGCGAAGTCATCAACTTTGCCAGTTTCGATCGGATGCTCGCGCGGCGGGCCTCGTCCCACAACAACTCGGCGGCGGCGGCGGCCACGCGCTCAGGCACGGCGGCGTCCTGAATGAATTCGGGATAGACCGCCTCGCCCGCGAGCAAGTTCGGCATGGCCAAATGCTTGACGCTCACGATCCGCCGGGCGATCTGGTAGGTCAGCCACGAGGTCTTGTACAGAACCACAGTCGGCACGCCGAACCAGGCGCACTCGACCGTCACCGTGCCCGAGGCCGCGATGGCGAGCTGTGCCTCGGCCAGGGACTCGGCCAACCCACCCACGCGCACCTCGAGGCCGGGAATCGGACCCCCAGCCCGGCCAGTGCCCGCGCCCGCGCCGGAACTGCCCTCGCTTGCATGCGGCGCGCCGGGGCGCGCCTCTCGAGCCACCCACTCACGCGCCAACGACGCGAGCGAATCGCTGGGCAAGACCATGCGCCAGCGAAGCCGCCGCGCGGTTGAGTCAGCGGCTTGCCGGCCGGGTTGCGCGGCGCCCGGCGCTGACACAAGCGCGGCCGCCTCGAGCATCACCGGCAGATGCGCCCTGAGTTCCCGCTCGCGACTCCCCGGCAGGAGCAGCACGAGTGGATCGGCTGATAAACCCTCAGCGGGCGCGGCCTTCCCCCCCCCTTCCCCGCCAGCGGCCGACTCGAGCGCCGCCCCCGGCGCAAACCGCTCGCACACCGGGTGCCCGACGAACTCGACGCGGAGTTTGGGAATTCGCTGTGCGTACCACGTCTTCTCGAACGGAAAAATGGACAACAACAAATCGATGTCCTCCGCCAGCGCGTAGGCGCGGCCCGGCCGCGAGGCCCAGACCTGTGGGGAGACATACTGCACGATGGCCGGACGCCAATTGCCGAAGCGGGACCTTTCGCGCTGGCAAGCCGCCCGCAGCGCCCGCGCAAACCGGCGGTTGAACCCGGAGAAGTCAACCAGGATGATCACGTCCGGCCGCCGTTCGCCGGCAAGCTCGAGCATCCGGTTGAAGATGCGCCGGAACGTCGCGTAATGCCTGAGCACCTCCGCCAGACCCACCACGGCATGTTCGGTAAGGTCGAACGCGCACTCGACGCCCGCGGCGGCCATCGCGGGTCCGCCCGCGCCGAAAAAGCGCGGCCCAAAAGGCATCGCCCGGACCATGGGCGCGCTGCGCAGCGCGGCGACCAGTTCCGCCGCCAGGTGGTCGCCGCTCGCCTCGCCGGCGATCAACATGCAGCCGAGCCGTTCCATGAGGCAATGATCTGGCGCGTGATCTCGAAGGCCAGGTCCAGCGCGCGTTTGGCGGTCTCACCGCTGACCACCGGCGTTTGGCGTTCGCGCACACAGTCGATGAAACTCCGCAACTCGAGCTTGAGCGGCTCGTCCTTGGCGATGGGCACCGGCTCGCGCACGATCCGTTTGCCGGCGAACTGGCTCACGATGGCCGAGTCCTTGCCCGCCAGCAGTTTCTTGAGCAGCGAGGATTCCGACTCGCCATCGCGGGCAATGCGATAGAGAAAACCCTCCTGGGCGCGGTAATCGAGGGAAACGTAGCAAGGCGCCGCGCCCGCGCTGAAGACGCGGATTTTCCTCATGCGCTCGGGGCTGACGCGGCTGGCGGTGAGGTTGGCGACGCACCCGTTGGCAAAGCGAAGCCGGGCGTTCGCGATATCCTCGGTGGCGCTGAGCACGGCGATGCCGACCGCATCGACGCTGACCACCGGCGAGCGAACAAAGGCGAGCACGACATCGAGGTCGTGAATCATCAAATCCAGCACCACACCGATATCGGTGCTGCGGGCCGGGTAGGGAGAGAGCCGGTGGGCCTCGATGAACCGCGGCTCGGTGGCGGCTTGCTGCAAGTACCGGAAGACCGGGTTGAACCGCTCGATGTGGCCGACCTGGAGCACGCAGTTGCGCTGCCGCGCCAGTTGGACCAATGCGCCCGCCTGACTCGCCTGGTCAGTCATCGGCTTCTCGACCAGCACGTGCTTCCCCGCCTCGAGGAGGGCGCGGGCGAGCTCGAAATGGGTCGTGGTGGGGGTCGCCACGCTCACGGCGTCACAGGCTGACACCAGCTCGGCGACCGATCCGAACACTCGCAAGCGATGTCGTTCCGCTACTCGCCTGGCGTTTTCCGGCGCCGAGTCGTGGATCCCCGCGAAATCCACCAGGCCCGCCGCGGCCAGTTCGGCATAGATGCGGGCGTGCTCCTTGCCGAGCGCGCCTGTGCCGAGAACCGCGACCCTGAGCTTCGCTGCCATGCGCGAAGCCTACGCGGGCCGGAGCAAACTCCCAACTCTTTTCCTCGCGATGCCAGCCTTCTGCCTTCGGCCTTCTCCTTCTGCCTTCAGCCTTTTGCCTTCTGCCCCTCGCCCCTCGCCTCATCAGCCCGCCAGCAACGCACGAGCCTTGGCCAGAGCCTCGGCCAACCCGGCCGCGTTCTTGCCGCCACCGCGCGCGTTGTCCGGTTTCCCCCCCCCCTTGCCACCCACCAGCGGCGCGATGGCCTGCAACAGCTTGCCCGCCTGCACGCCGCCCGTGAACTCGGGGGAGACCGTCGCGACGAGCGCCACGGCGCCATTCTCGACGCCACCCAGAACAACCACCCCTTTGAATTCGCTCTTGAGGGCATCCGCCACGCCCTGCAGAAAATCGCCGTTGGCGGCGCCGAGATCGTCGATGATCGCCCGCAACGCCGGATGCGCCGCCGTGGCGGGACAGTCGAAGGCCCTGGCGCCAAGGCCACGCGCCACGTTGGCCGCTTGTTTCTGCTGGGCGGACCGCAGTTGCTTCTCGAGTTCCCGCTGCTGTGCCAGCAAGGCCTCGACCTTCCGTTCCAGCTCGCCCACGGGGGAGTTGACCTTGCCGGCCACCGAGTTGATCAGCTCCGCGTCGGCCCGGGTCCGCTGGTAGGCACGCAGGCCCGCGACGGCCTCGATGCGACGAACCCCGGCCGCGATCGCCCCCTCGGAAACGATGCGGAACAGCCCAATCTCGCCCGTGGCGCGCGTGTGCGTGCCGCCGCACAATTCCATCGAGTAACCGTCCAGATGCCCCGGCCGGCCCCCAACCTGGACCACCCGCACCATGTCGCCGTATTTCTCGCCGAAAAATTGCATCACGTCGCGGCGTCCCTTGAGCTCCGCGTACGGCGCCTCGGTCCACGACACCCCGGCGTTCTCGACGACACGTTCATTGACAAGCCGCTCGATGTCGGCGACCTGGGCGGGTGTCAGCGGGGCGCTGTTGAAGTCGAACGTCAGTTTGTCCGGCCCGACGAACGATCCTTTCTGAGTGGCGTCGTGGGAAACAATCTCGTGCAGGGCCCAGTGCAGCAGGTGGGTGACGGTGTGATGGCGCTGGATCGCCGCCCGGCGCGGGACCTCGACCGACAGAGTGACCTCCGCGCCCACCGCGGGGGCATCCGGCTCAGCCAGGAAGTGCAGCCAGGTATTGCCGGTCTTCTGAGTGCTGGCCACGCGCCACAGTTGGCCGCCGCCGCTCAGCTCACCGGTGTCGCCCACCTGGCCGCCCATCTCCGCGTAACAAACGCTGGTGTCGAGGACCACCGCCATCTGGTCCTTGAGACTGACGACTTCGCACACGCGCGCCGACGCCTCCAACGAGTCGTACCCGACGAACCGCGTGGGCGTTGTCGTCTCGATTTGCGACAGGCTGATGACCTGCTTCTTCTGCGCCGCCCGGGCGCGCGCGCGCTGCTCGTCCATCAAATCCTTGAACCGGGTGGTATCGACACCTAAGCCACGCTCGCGTGCCAGCAGTTCGGTCAGGTCCGGCGGAAACCCATAGGTGTCGTAGAGCTTGAAGGCGAAGTCGCCGCTCACGCCTCGGTCCGCGCGCGCGGCGCCGGTCTCCTCGAGGAACAGCTCGAGGCCGCGATCGAGTGTGCGATTAAACGACTCCTCCTCGATACGAAGCACCTCGCGCACCGCTTCCTGCCGGGCCCGGACTTCCGGGAACACCTGACCCATGGTCTCGGCCAGCACATCCACCAGCTTGAAGAAAAACGGCTCGTGAAAGCCGAGGGACCGGCCATAGCGGCTGCCCCGGCGCAAGATGCGGCGCAGCACGTAGCGCCGGTCGGTGTTGCCGGGCTCAATGCCATCGGCGATGGCGAAGCTCAACGTGCGCACGTGGTCGGCGATCACTCGAAAAGCAATGTCCACCTTCTCCTGGCCGGTCGCGCCCGTTGTGCCGGGAGCGGGAAGTGTCGAGCCGTAGCGCTTGCCGCTGAGCCGTTCGAGCCGATCGAAGAGCGGGCGAAAGCCGTCAGTCTCGTAGTTGGAAATGAAGCGGGAAAAGTCAGCAAACTGTTTGGTGTTTTGGATGATGCCCGCCACCCGTTCCAGGCCCATGCCGGTATCGACATGCCGGGCCGGCAACGCCGAGAAGCTGCCGTCGGGGTTGGCGTTGAACTGGATGAAGACCAGGTTCCAAATCTCGATGCAGCGCACGTCACCCTGGTTCACCAGCGCCCCGTTCGTCGTCCCTTCGGGCGTGAGGTCAACATGAATCTCCGAACAAGGCCCGCACGGCCCCGTCTCGCCCATCATCCAGAAGTTGTCCTTCTTCCCGCCGAATTGGATGTGGACCTTCGGGTCGAGCCCGGCGGCGGCGAACTTCTCCGCCCAGAAATCGTAGGCCTCCTGGTCGAAATCGCTCGGCTCGCCTTTCGCGCGGTCGGGTGAATAGACCGTGGCGTAGAGCCGCGCCTTCGGAAAACCCCAGACGCCAGCCACCAGTTCCCACGCCCAGTCGATCGCCTCGCGCTTGAAATAATCGCCGAAGCTCCAGTTCCCGAGCATCTCGAAGAAAGTATGATGATAGGTGTCCAGCCCGACGTCCTCGAGGTCGTTGTGTTTGCCGCCGGCACGGATGCACTTCTGCGTGTCAGCGGCCCGGCCCGGGGTGTAGGGACATTTGGTCTGGCCCAGAAAAATCGGCACGAATTGGTTCATCCCGGCGTTGGTGAACAGGAGGTTCGGCGCGTCGGGCATCAAGCTCGAGGACGGCACGATCGTGTGCTGCTTCGACTTGAAAAAATCGAGAAACGATTGGCGAATTTCGGCAGTGGTCATTCATGCCAAGCCATCGGCTTGGAGCGCGGAGAATAGGTCGAAGCGGGCGCGCAACGCCAGTGCAACTTTTCCGTTTGCCAGCGGCATGGGAGGTGAGCCCACCCGCCCACAAGCTCACCCTCGACCCGGAGGCATCACAACGCCCAAGATAGGATCATAAGCTCGCGCATTTCGGCCCCTTTGTCACGTCCGCCCCACCCATGGCAAGACCATCCGACCAGGAGCTTCCGCGATCCAGTGGTGTGGGAATTGCTTTGCCCCCACCTGCGCGTCGGGCGATCATCACCCGCTATGTGCGCACAAACGGCGAGGCGCCCTCGCAAGTCCCAAGCGGTGTCTCGGCATCCGTGCCAGCCGTTGCCATCGGGCGGTGGCGTGACCGCGCGGCGGTCGGTGCGCTCACTCGGCATCGGCGCGAAGCGGGCGGTGAGCACGGTCGGCGCCGCGCTCTGCGGCCTGGTTCTCGGAACCTGTGCGACCGGTGCAGAAGACGCCGCGCCCGCCCCGCGGGCTGCCCCCTACCCTCCCAGCCCTATCATCGAGAGCAACCTGGTCAAGGCCACCTTGCAACCGCGCCAACCCGCGCGGCCGGGCGACTATTTCCCCCCACCCGAATCGGCCGGCGGCTGGCGCACGCTCGAGAGCAGCGAAGAGATTCGGCGCGTGGGAGGCGCGGACCCAGCGAAGCTGGCCGAACTCAAGGCGTGGTTGCTCCAGAGCGACGATCGCAACTTCGCCGCGGACATCATTCGGCATGGGTATATCGTGCTCGAGGTCGAGCGGGGCAACAGTGCCCGGACGGACTCGCGGCGCGTGGCGTCGGTCTCGAAGGCCGTTTGCGCGACGGTGCTGGGCATCGCCGCCGAGCGAAGCCAGCACGGCCTGACCCCGCGCAAGATGACGTTCGATGACCCCGCGTTCGACTTCATCCCCTGGGCGCATCCGCTGAGCGATCCACGCAAGGCGAGCATTACGGTCAGGCAGTTGTTGAACCATACCTCCGGCCTCTGCCCCGAGGCCACGGGCGCACCCAACGACGGTTCGTGGGACTACCTTCTGGGTCATTCGGGCGATGAACGGACCGCGAAACTCGCGTTCGCACCCGGGACCGGCTGCGGCTATTCCACCCATGCCCTGGCTCATGCGGCGCTGGTCTGCGAGACGGTCACGGGCATGCCTTACGACCGGTTCGCCATCGAAGCCCTGTTCCAGCCGCTGGGCATCGAGCACTGGTGGTTTCAGTATTATGAGGGCGGCGAGAAATACGGCCGCCATCCGTCGCACGGGCTGGGGATGCCGGCGCGCGATCTGGCGCGGATCGCTTATTGCATGCTGCGGGGCGGACGCTGGCGCGACCAACAGGTCATCCCGAAGTGGTTCGTGGACCAGACCGCCCTCCCCACGCAGAACGTGACCAGTCCCGAGCTGCGCTGGAAACTCAATCCCCAGGTGTTCTCGCACGGGTGGGAGTTGCCCAGCCGCCATTGGACCGAAGGCGGCCGCAGTGGCGAGGGCATTCCTCGGGACGCCCGCGGCAAGCCCGGCTCCGGCGGCCAGTTCATCGCGTTCGTGCCGAGCCTCGACTTGGTGGTCACGCGGCAGACCGGCAGCAGCGGCGACTGGCCGTTCGAGGAGTACCTCCGGCGCGCCTGCGCGACCGTCCTCGAGCCCGGCCCTTAGCGGCGCATCCCTCGGCGCAGAAGGCGTGAGGTGGTTCGTGTTCGTAGTGCAGGCTTCAGCCTGTCTTGTGTTCGTAGTGCAGGCTTCGGCCTGTTGAACACCCGACGGCTGAAGCCCGGACAACAAACGCGCGACGGGCTCGCGGGCACGGCTCAGAAAATACTCGCCTAACAGCGCGGTTCCGGCCCATCGTGGGCCCACATCAACCGCCACCTCGTTGTGCGAAACAACCTTTTCGCCCTGTCGAACAGACTATGAACGCATGCACGCTCCCGATGGCCCCAAGAACGCACCGCTCGCTGGCCCTGGCCGCGCTTTCGATCGTCGCGGCCACTGCCGCAGCCTATGCGGCCGACGCGCCGTCAAGCTCCGTCAAAGACCTCCGCCTCAAGGTCAGCCCGAACGGCCGGTATTTCGTGGACCAGGCCGGCAAACCGTTTTTCTACCTGGGCGATACCTGCTGGCTCCTGTTCCAGCGACCCAATCGCGAGGAACTCGATGAGTACCTCAAGGACCGCGCCGCCAAAGGCTTCACCGTCATCCAGGCCTACGTCATCCGCGGGCTGGGTCAGAAGCATCCCGACGGCAATGCGTCTCTGCTCGAGGCGGCGCCGTTCGTGGACCGCGACCCAACCCGGCCCAACGAGGAGTTCTTCAAGCACGTTGACTACGTGGTCAACCGCGCGAACGAACTCGGTTTGGTGCTGGGCCTGGTCACCGCCAAGTCCTGGCATGTCATGGACCATGCCGAGAAGGTGTTCGACGAAAAGAACGCCTATGTCTTCGGCAAGTTCCTGGGGGCGCGCTACAGGAACAACGCCGTGATGTGGTTCCCGGGAGGGGACTCGCCGCCGGGCAAGTTCGAGGCGGTCTGGGTGGCCATGGCCAAGGGACTCAAGGACGGCTCCGGTGGCGTCCACCTGGTTTGTTATCACGGCCAGGGCAGCACCTCTTCTTCGATGTGGTTTCATCAGGCCGGCTGGCTCGACTTCAATTCCATTCAATCGGGGCACAACTTCAACTCGGACAGCTACGCCTTCGTGAGCCGTGACTACGCACTCACCCCGCCTAAGCCAACCGTGGATATGGAGCCGGCCTACGAGAACCATCCCACCGGCGCGAATCGGCCACGCGTGGACGCGCATAAGGTCCGTTCGCAGGCCTACGCCGCGATGTTGGCGGGCGCCGCCGGGCACGGATACGGTTCGCTGGACTTGTTCTATTTCTATAAGGACGCTGACGGCCCGTTTCCGAAGGATGGTTTCCAGCATTGGCGCACCGCGGCGGCGTACGAGGGCACGAGACAAGTCGGCTTCATGCGCCGCCTCTTCGAGCAACGACCCTGGCATCGGATGGCGCCCGATCAATCCGCCCTCGCCGGTGACGCCGGACAGGGACCGTGGCGGCTGGTGGCGGCCCGCGCTGAGGACGGCAGCTTCGTGATCGCCTACAGCCCGCGGGGCCAGACGCTGAACCTGCGGATGGAAAAGGTGCGTGGCACGGCGGCGAAGGCCCAATGGTTCAACCCGCGTGACGGCGGTTGGCGCGCCATTGGCCAGTTCCCGGCCGAAGGCACGCGCGAGTTTGTTCCCCCGTCGCAGGGCGACCAGGACGACTGGGCGCTGGTGCTCGACGCAGTGAAGTAGCGGGCACAGCATGAACCGACCAGGGCGCCAGGGCGGTCGAACTCGCACCCGCGAGGGAGGCCGCCATGCCCGGTCCAGCCCGCGCTGTTCTGAGCCGCTTTGACCAGGATGCCCACTGAACACGGAGCCGGACGATCCGCCGCCCCGGCCAACGGGCCGTCGGGCTCCTCGACCTCGCGCCTCATCCGGCGCATCCACATGTTCCTGGGTTTGTTCCTCGCCCCGTGGATGGCCATGTATGCCCTGAGCACGTTGGTGATGAACCATCGGGAGTTCGTCCAAACGCTCTACCCCACCAAGGCCCCGGAGATGGAGCGGGAGCGCGAGTTGGACTACACCCATGCATTTCCCGCCAACGCAGCCCCGGCCGAGATCGGAGCGCAAATCCTCAACGATCTTGGCCTGGTTGGGGCTCATCGAGTCTCGGGCGGCAAAGAGGGCAAGCCGCTGGTGATCGACCGCCAGCACGCCTGGGCGCCCCGCCGAATCACCTGGCAGGCCGGCACGAAGAAACTCGTCATCGAACGACAACATTTTCGGAGCGCGACTCTTCTCGAACGCATGCATCGGCGCCGCGGCTACGATCAACCCTACGCGCTGGACGATACCTGGGCCTTCTCGGTGGACTTGGCGGTGGTGGCCATGGTCTTCTGGGGTCTGTCCGGGCTCTGGCTCTGGTGGGAGCTGCGCCCCACCCGCGGCTTGGGGGCCATCTGCGCGGCAGGCGGGCTGGGCTTGTTCGTCCTGTTCCTGATCCTGCTCTGATCCCAGACGCGCATGAAGTCCTTCGATCACTTCAACCGCCGCACGCATCTGTATCTGGGATTGTTCCTCACCCCGTGGTTGGTCATGTACGGTTTCAGTTCGTTCCTGATCAGCCATCACGCCTGGTTCCGGTCGGACCAGCAACCCGCCTGGCAGCCGGTCTTCGACCGCGAATACCAACGGGCGGTGCCCGAGGGCGCCGAGCTCCGGAGCGTGGCCCAAGGGATCCTGGCGGACTGCGGCCTCGAGGGAGCGTTCTGGGCTCAGCGGCCCAAGCCGGATGAAATCCGCATCAACCGCTTCCGGTTCTGGGACGAGACCCGGCTCACCTACGCCCTGAAGGATCATCGCTTGCGGGCGGAGAAGCAGAAGCTGCGGTGGGATCAGGTGGTGCTGCGCATGCATTTTCGCGGCGGGTTCATGCAGCCCACCTTGCGCGACACGCTCTGGGCCGTGCTCGTCGACCTCGCCTGCGTCGGCATCCTGGTCTGGGTCGCCTCGGGCCTGATCATGTGGTGGCGACTGGCGCGACTCAGGTTCTGGGGTGCGCTCGCCGTGCTGGGTGGGACCGTCTCGTTCGTCCTCTTGATTTCGAGGTTATGAGGGAGATTCATTTCGCCGTCCGTAGCGAAATACCACGTTCCTTGAACCTCCGATATTCTGCCTGGGCTGAGGTCGGACCTTTCCCGGTAGCTCATGGCTTGACCGCAGATGGGCACTGTCCTGGCGGGAGAGTTGAGCTTGACGGCCCTCGCGAGAGGAAACCCGCGCATCGGAGGGGTTAACGGCCCGTGAAGCCTCGTGAACGAGGTCGTAAGCGGCGGTAGGGAAGATGCCGATCTGGCGTGATTTTCGGACGATCCGTTCGCGGCTGGGATCGTGGATGAAGCGCAACTGGCAGGGGCGTAGGAAGTTATGGAAGCCTTGCAGGCTGGGGTCGGGGAGGTTGGTGGTGATGGTCTTGTTGGTTGGGTGTTGCATCGAGGCAATTGATTTGCGGGTAAAAGGGCCATTTGTACCGGTGCGTTAAAGGGTGGTTTTAAGTGTAAGTTGCATAGGCTTAAGCTCTTGCACGATTTGGTGGAGTTTTTCAACTGGGATCCCCCCGTATTTCAGGCTCTTTCAGGATAATATTTTGCTGGCGGAGCAGTGGCCGGCGGACGCAAGGCACACAAATGCAGGGGGTTGAGATAATGGGGGGAGCGAAAGTCTCGCGCGAAGAGGGAGCTCTCACACGAAGCCACGAAAGCGCTTCCGCCGCCGCTGAAGCTATGGCGGACAAGGAAGGCTGGGTGGTCCGCAGATTGACGCAGATTGGCGGAGACGAACGCAGCCACAAAGGAACGCAAAGATCGCAAAGCGAAGAGCATCGGGCGACATGAAGGCGGGAAGGCCAAGGTCATGCGCTCTCCTTTCTTTTCGGTGGCTCCGTACCGGTTGGTCGCCGCGGCGAGGGGCACATCGCGCCGCGACGGGCGGGCGCTTCGTATCGTCGTGGCGGCCGCCGCCCGCAGCGCGGCCTGCGAGCCCGAATTTGGGGCAAGGACCGTGGATGATCAACGACTCCGTTGATTGTATTGACTCTGTTGAGGTCTTTTCACTTTCCTTTTGGCGGGCGTAGTAACACGTAACACGGATGCATTCGATCAAAAAATTGACCCCCCTCACGGGATACTCGACTCTCAGCTTGTGCGCCATGACGACAGCGTGAGATTCAACGCTGACTTGTCAATCATAAGGACTGCCCCCTTTATGCCCAGAAGCACAGTGGCGCCGTTGAGCCCATGTCGGCCGCCGCGGTGCGAGAGCTTCGGCGGGACTTCGAGGGACTGCGGCGCCTCCGCCGGAAGTGAACGCAGGCAGCCGCTGACCCTGAGCGGCAACCGTCAGCACAAGCTGTTGGAGCCGCAACTCGGCTTGGGCGAGGGCTCTGTGCCACCCCGCCGGGACTGGCGATGAGACCAGGGGACGCACGGGGCTAGGGCGACGTCGCTCCTGACGGAGCTTGGGCGCTCTGGGGTGAACGCGAGCCCGGTAACCCTTGATTTTGCTTGTTCCGCCGCGTTTCTCCCGGTTAGGCTCCCGGCCAGTCGGTCATTAATTTCCGACGATGCCGTGTATGATCGTAAGCCATTTTCTGATGCTCGGTCCCGGTGTTTCAGTCGTCGCACTCGTGCTTGATCCCGCCTGCCTTGGCGGCGTGTTGTTGGCAGGGGCGATGGCGTCGGTGCTCGCCTGCATGATCGCCGAGGGCGCCGCCGCCTCGCGGCGGATCCTCGCGGGGGTCCAACGTGACGGGGATGGGCGGCCCAAGGTGTTCACGCTGAGCTTTGGCAACGAACTGGTGGTGCTGCATCCGGGCAAGCCGTGGGTGAAGGCCGACGAGTACAAGTGGGTTACCCGCGGCCTGATCGAACCCCCCCAGTCCTTTCACGTTCTCCCTCATGGCGCCGTCGAGATCAACGGCGAGAAGATCACGCTCGAGGAACGGGAGGGCGAGGCGCGGCTCGAACACGAAATCAACAAGCGCCATGTTGCGGCGGCCGTCCACAAGGCGCCGGCGAGCCACGCGGGCGTGTCCCCGGCGCGCGCTGCCGGGCCGGCTGCCGGCCCGCGCAAGGTTCAATTTCATGTCAAGGTGGATTCGTTGGGGCACCTGACCGTGGAATGCCGGCGGGGCGAGGAAGTCGCGAGCACCGGGCTGCGCGGGCTCTCCGCCCTGGTCGCCAATGGTCTGATGCTCAAGCCCAACGCGCTCCACGTGGACGCCCTGCAGCGCGGGCTCGAGTTGGATGGGGTTTGGTATGAGTGCTCGGAGGCGGGCGCCCGCCAGCTCGAGCAGACGCTCAACGCCAGCTATGCCCCGATCGCCACCGCCGAGCACGAATCCGCCATCGAGATCAAGGAGAACCCCGCGGCCGCCACGGGCTTCGACATCCGATTCCTCACGGTCAAGGCCGGGGCGCGCCTCGAGGTCAAGGGGCACCTGTCGCAGGAGAAACTCGATATTCTCCAGGACCAGGCCAAGTGCGATCTGCTTTACCCGGGCATCCTGCTGCGGCTCTCGCCGCCGAACCTGCTCATCCGGCGCCGCCGTCCCGACGGCGGTGAGGAACACCTGCCCGAGTTGCCCGACCTCCAGTATCGCCGCGCCAGCGCCGCCGAACTCCAGGAACTGTTGAACCATCCCTTGATCCGGCGCACGGCCGGCAGCGAGAGCCTGCGCGCCGCCGCCGAGGCGGCCGAGCCGCCGGCCGCCCTGTGCGGGCTCGAGGTGACCCTCAACCCGGATCATCCCACGACACTTTGGATGGAATGCCGCACCACCCGCGGCGGTCCCGGTGAGGGCAGGGCGTTCACACACCACAACATCGCTGACCTCCAGGAGGCTGGTGTGTTTCTCCCCCACCTGGACGTCATACTGTCGCTCGACCACCGGGCGCTGGGCATCCTGGACAAGCAAACGGGGCGGGAGCAGAAGCTGATCCTCGATCTACACAGCCCGCCGGAGGACTTGCGCGAGGCCAGCCGCTTGTTGACCGCCGCCCTCAAACCGCCTCCGCGCGAAGCGCTCGAACCTCCGCGTCGCGCCGCGGAGCCAGCCCCACGTCCGCCCGCGCCAGTTGTCCCGCCCGCGCCGCCGAGACCGGTATCGATTGCCGCGCCCGCTGCGCCCCCCAGGGTCGCTCCACCCGCCGCCGTCACCGCGCATCCTTCACCCTATCAGCCGGTTGCCGCCCCGCCGCGGGCCTCAGCCCCTCCGATCCAGCACCAGCCCGGCAAGCCGCCGCTGGCGTCGTCGGCGGTTGCCCCGCCGCGAGTGGAACCTGCCGTGCCGGCCCACCCGCTGCTGGCCTGCTTCCGCGAGACCGATCCAGTGCGCGTGAACACGAGCATCTTCGAGCGGCTTCGTTCGCACCTCGGCTTGCCGTTGCAGGATGTGCGGCTGACCTTGCCGCGCGCCTTCGAGAATCGCCAGTTCGAGGTGCTCAGCTTCAGCCACCCCGAGATCATCAGCATCCTGGACCTGCGCTGCGAAGAATTCCACGGCTTCTATCTCTCCCACATCAACGAACAGAAGATCCTGCTCGTCTTTGCGCACAAAGGAAGGCATCTCGAATGGGGGCCGCAGCGCTGCTTGCTGCAAGCCGCGGTGAGCGCCGAAGCCGACGAATTCAGGGCCAGCGGTTTGCTGGGCCTGGCCGAGGATCATAACCGGCATTACACCTTCATCGTCACCCCCGACTACCGGCAGTGGGCCAAGGCGCGCGAGAAACCCTACCACGACATCTTCGTGCAGTTTCTCACACCCGAGGAGTTCGCGACCGACTCGGAGAAATACACGCTCCTGTGGCCCCACGCTTGACGGGGACGTTCGGGTCGAGTGCGGCACGCGGCGGCGGCGGATCACCCAGAACGGCGACAAGCTGTCGCCGCGCCGATCACTCGTCGGAGTCTTAACGGGTTGGCACTTGACGAACGGGGGAATGAGTGGTCCTTTTCCTTTGTATGACCCCGTCCTCGAGACCCGCGGCTTCACGTAGCGCAGGTTTCCCGACCTGCTGTATCGCCGATTTCCTAATCGGCAGGCCGTCCGGCTTCCTCCTGCCCGCGCGCCGCAGCCGGTCGCATGACGTGTCGGCGCCTCCGAGTGGAGGGGTGCGCGAACGGCCCACCGGGCCCCTGCCGACTGGGAAGTCGGCAGACACAGCAGACTTGGAAGTCGACTTGGAAGTCTGCGGCACGTCCCGCCGGGGAAAACTCGCCTTTACCCTGATCGAACTGCTGGTGGTCATCGCCATCATCGCGATCCTGGCGGCGATGCTGCTGCCAGCCCTGGCGATGGCGAAGGAAAAGGCCCAGCGCACGGCTTGTGTCAACAACAACAAGCAACTCGGCATCGCGATGCAGATGTACGCCAACGACAATCGCGACTACATGCCGTATCCCAACTGGGGCAACAACTACGGCCCGGGCTGGCTCTACACGCCGACGTCGGGCCGGGCCCCGGACCCGCTCAAGACCAACGAATGGCCCTTCATCGAGGCCGGCTTGTATTGGCCCCTCATCAAAGCACGGTCCTCTTACAATTGTCCCCTGGATCGTACGAACGACGTCTCGTGGCAGAAACGCCAGCAACGGCTTTCGAGCTACATCATGAACGGCGCGGTCTGCAAGTTCGGCAAGTTCGAGCGCAGCTCATTCAAGCTCGGGGCGTTCAACCCGGCCGCCTACGCGATGTGGGAGCCGGATATCAAGAACTTCGGAGGGATCTGGGGGCCGAACGTGGGCCATGACGCGAGCCAATACCCCAACGAAGATGAAGGCGTGGGCCGGCGCCACAAGAAGGGCGCGGTGATCCTCGGTTTCAGCGGGCAGGTGCATTTCATCAGCTTCGAGGCCTTCCAGCGCGAGCAGAAGTACAATCAGCCCGGCCTGCTTTGGTGCGTGCCTGATAGCCGGAACGGCCGCGATTAGAACCGCCAGAACCGGAACTTGCCCTCGTAACCGGGCAGGACATGCCAGCCGACCTCGGCGGTGGGGAGAGCGCTCCCGAGGCGTTCGCGCGCCGGATCGCTCATCAACCGCCGTTCCTTCAAGCCCGACGCCAGCCGCTCGGCTCGGAAGGCGAACGTCACATCCGCTCCCCACAGGTGCTCCTTTCCGAGCGTCGCCAGGCCGCTGATGCACACCTCGGCGAAATGGAGAATCACCCGAAACGGTGGTTGTTCGCGGGCTTGGACTTCGCGCAACCGCCCCAGGGCGTCCGCCACCGCCTGGGCCTGCTCGGGCGCATCGGGCCAGAACGCAAAAAAACCATCGCCCAGGAACTTGTCAATGCTGCCCCCGGTCTCGGCGATGATCTGCTTGCAGGCGGTGAGCCAGTCGCTGGTGAGGGTGGAGACCTGCTCCGCGGCCAGGGCCTGATTGAGCCGGGTCGAGCCGACGATGTCGGCCACCAGCAGCCAGCAGGTGGCCCGTTTCAGGGCCGGGATCGTCTGGTCCTCGGTGAGCGGGTCCATACCTGGCTCGCGAACAGGCCCCGGCTGCCGGAACACGAGCGCGAAGGGGCCGACCTCGATCCGATCACCGTCCGCGAGGCGCGCCGGCTCGGACAGGCGCCGGCCGTTGAGGTACGTGCCGTTGCTGCTGCCCAGGTCGGCGAGCCATGATTCGCCCTGCTCCTGCGCCTGAATGATCGCGTGGCGCCGGGAGACGCGTTCGTCGTTGAGCACCACCGCATTGCTGGGCGCCCGGCCAATCGAGCAGGCCCCGATGATCGGGACGCGTTCGCCGCCAGCGTGCTCCACCCAAGCCGGGTGGCTGATCGTTTCGCCCATACGCGGCCACACTCACGCCGCCGTGGCGCGCGGCTGCCACTCGGCGGGGCCGGGGGCTCTACGAGTTGGCCCTGGAGGCGCTTGCATATTGGTTCAGACTAGCTTCTCGTGGGGTGGCGTCAATCCCACCCGTGGTTCGGTTCGCTCGGCCTGACGGAGCCCCGCGGGTGGGCACTGGCGCGAGGATTTTTTGCTCGTCACCCCGGCGGCGGGGCGTTCAACTTCCGGGCAATCGAAATGAACGCTTGGAATCGCTATCGCGCCCTCGCCTCGGCTTGCCTCGCCCTGCTGCTGTCCCTTGCCCGGAGCTCGACCAGCCTCGGGGCGGAACCGGCGGCTCGCGACGCGGGAACGGAGCAACTGGCCAGGGAGGTCGCCGTCCGGGGATGGATCGTCTTTTCTTCAAAGACCCCAAACGGCGACTATGATCTGTTCGCCGCGCGACCGGACGGCTCGGCCCTCCGCAACTTGACCCACACACCCGACTCCAGCGAGTACGGCGCCAGGTTATCCCCGAGCGGCAAGAAGCTCCTCTACCGCCGGGTGAAGAAGGGCGAGAGCCTGAACCACGACGTGTGGGGCGCGCTGGGCGTGTTGGTGATGGCGAACCCGGACGGCTCTCAACCGGTGGTTCAGGGCCAGGAGGGGGAGTGGCCGTGGGCGTCCTGGGGCGCCGACGACAAGTTGGTCGCCTGCCTCTACAAACGGGAGGGCGTGATCCGGATCTACGAGTGGGAGACCAAACGCGTCGTCAAGGAACTGCCGCGCCAGGGTATTTTCCAGCAGTTGTTCTGGTCGCCCGATGGCCAGCGCCTCTGCGGCACGGCCAACATCAACGGCCAGAACTGGAACGTGGTGAGCCTCGAGCTGGCGACCGGGAAATCCACCCTGTTGACGCGGGAACTCAACTGCACGGCCGATTGGTTCCAGAAGGACCGCGACCGGGTGGTCTATTGCAACCGCACACCCGGGCTGGCCACCGACTATGGTTGGACCATGATCATGCAGGCCACGGCCGACGGGAAGAGCCGATCACTCGTGTATGGTGAACGCGGCCGCCACGTCTATTACGGATGCATGTCACCGGACGACCAATACGTGCTTTTCTCGCGGCCCGAGTCCGACGGGGGCACCGACGCCACCATGGCCATCATCCGCCTGGCCGACGCGCCGATCATCGTCCCGGACGATTACAAAGAGCTCAAAGCCTTATACCCCCAAAGCAAGGGCGGTCCGGTGCTGCACCTCCCCCACGCGGGCTTCGAGCCGCAGTGGGTGGCGGCAGACCTGGGCGCCAGGTAGCGCGTGCCCGCTTATCCGCCGACACCGAGCCGGTTGCGCGGCGTGGCCGTCCTGGCCGGCGTGGCCGCCATGCTCTGGCTGCTGGCTCATCGTCTCGACGACGGCTGCGACGATGAGGTGGCTCGCCTGGGCCGCCTGGAGGTGACCGCGCGTTTGCTCGAGCGCCCCGATCAATTCCCTCAACTCGGCGCCTACCGTTACACCTACGTGCTTAAGTACCAGGTCCTGGCCGTGCATCGCCCCGACCCCGCCGGCAAGCATCCACTCGAGGCGGGCGACATCATTTTCGTGGGCCATTACAAGCCGTGGATGCCCCGCTCCCAAGTCCGCGATGACGACTGGGGCAAGAGCCCGCTGGGCGGACGGCTCGACCAGTTCAACACGGGCGAGGCGCACCGCATGGCGCTCGACTATGAATTGCAGGACCTCGCCCCGAGCGGCGCCCTGGATTACTGTTTTCCTCCCGCTACGAACCGTTTCTTCGCGATCTGGGCCAACGCAACCAGTCTCTAGTGCGGCATGGTTTTTACCACCCACGTCTTCATCTTCTATTTCCTGCCGCTGTTCCTGTTGATCTATTTCAACCTGCCGCACGCGTGGCGGAACTTGTGGATCACGGTGGCGAGTTACGTTTTCTATGGTTGGTGGGAGCCGTGGTTCGCCTGCCTGATGATGTTCTCGACGGTGATGGATTTCATCTGGGGGCGGGTAATCTCGGCCCCGGGGGCCAGGCCCGGCCACCGCCGCCTCGCGCTCATCGCCTGTTGCGTCACCAACCTGGCGTTCCTCGGCTTCTTCAAGTACTACATGTTCGCCGCGGAGAGTTTGAACCGGCTCCTGGCGCTCGCCGGCGCCGATGCGTTTCGCGTGCTCCACGTCACGCTCCCCATCGGGATCTCCTTCTACACCTTTCATTCGCTGACCTATATCATCGACCTCTACCGCGGCCACGCCACGCCGGCCAGGTCGTTTTCTGACTTCTCGTGCTTTGTGGCGCTCTTCCCCGATCTGGTCGCCGGGCCCATCATCCGCTACAAGACCCTCGCGGAGCAACTCGCCTGGCGCGAGCACACCGTCGCGCGGTTCGCTTCCGGGGTGAGCATCTTCGTTCTGGGCTTCGCGAAGAAGGTGCTCCTGGCCAACCCGGCCGGGCACGTGGCGGACGCCGCCTTCGACGCGGCCAGCCCATGCGCGCTCGATGCCTGGTGGGGTGTGCTGGCTTACGCGTTCCAAATCTACTTCGATTTCTGCGGGTACTCGGACATGGCCGTGGGCCTGGGGCGGATGCTGGGTTTCGAGTATCTCAAGAACTTCGACGCGCCGTACCTGGCCGAGAGCATCACGGACGTCTGGCGGCGCTGGCATATCTCGCTTTCGAGTGTGCTGCGTGACTACCTCTATTATCCACTAGGGGGCAACCGCAAAGGACCAGGCCGCACCTATGTCAACCTCGCGGTGGTCATGCTCCTGGGCGGGCTCTGGCACGGCGCCAAGTGGAATTTCATCGTCTGGGGCGCCTATCATGGGCTGCTGCTTGCCTTCGAGCGCTGGCGTGGGAAACAGAGCGCCTATCACGGGCTGCCCGTGCCGGGCCGCGTGGCGCTTACGTTTGTCCTCATGCTTTTCTCCTGGGTGCTGTTCCGGGCAAACGACCTTGCCAGCGCCGTCCACTATTTCCAGACCATGCTCGGTTTGGCGCCGGCCACAGGCGCCTCCGCGTTGTTGGCAGGCGACCTGTACGCGCCGCTCCACGTGATGGTGATCGGTGTCGGCATGGTCCTCGTTTTCCAGCCGATGCAGGCCCACGAATGGGCTCGCCGCCCGGTCACCTGGCCGCGCGTGGCGGTGCTCCTCCCGCTCTTCGTAGTCTCGCTCCTGGTGATGTTCTCGCAGTCGTTCAACCCGTTCTTGTACTTTCAATTCTGATCCCCATGGCTGCAACCGCTCGCAAATGTGAATGGGCACTCTGCCTCGGCTTCCTCGCCATCATCGGCGCGGTGCCGGTCGCGCAGACCTGCCTCGAGTTGCGCCGGGGGCAGCGCGTGCAGGCCGCCGATGTCTTCCGGCAGCGGCCCACGTCCAGGAACCTTCGCCAGTACGAGGAAACGCTCCGCGAAAAATCCTGGTTTCAGCAGACCCTCCGCCCGCGCGTTCAAGGGGCCTTGTGGCGGCTATTCCACGACACGGGGGCCAGGGCCGTTGTGGGCCGCGACGGCTGGCTGTTCTATCGGCCGGACGTGCGCTACCTCGTCGAACCAGACCGCTCGGAACCGGTCCGCGCCGATTCCATTTGGATCGCGCCCGCGTCGGGCTTGACCGAGCGCGAGAGTGTCGCGCGCGCCATCGTGCGCTTTCGCGACCAGTTGAAGGAACGCGGCATCGAGTTGTTGGTGGCGCCCGCGCCGGGCAAGCCAAGCGTCTGCCCCGATCAACTGACCTCTCGCGCCCAGGGTCAGGCGGCCGTGTTCCCATCGCCCACACTCGAGTTGATCGCCGCGCTCCGTCGCCAGGATGTGGCCGTCGTGGACCTGTTCGCCGCGCTCCAGAGCGCCCGCACTTCTGCCCGGGCGGGGGCGGAGCCATCCGCCCTGTACCTGGCGCGGGATACGCACTGGACCCCGCGAGGCGCCGCCATCGCCGCCCACGCGGTCGCTCTGGCTCTCTCCGAGAAGGGTTGGTCGCCGCCAGCCACGACCGAGTTCGAGGCTCGCGCCATCGCCCTCCAGCGCTGGGGGGACATTCTCGAGATGATGCAAATCCCCGGGCTCCGGGAGGCCTCGCTGGCCGAGACCGTCGAGTGCCGGCAGGTTCGCGATCCTGTGTTCGGACTCCTCGTGCCCGCGCCGTCGGAGCGCCCGGGCGCCTACAAGCACCCCGCGAGCAAGTCGCAGGTTCTCCTGCTGGGTGACAGTTTCTCCCGCATCTACCAGTTCCCCGAGCCACGTTCCCTTGGGGAGTTGACCGGTGGGGAGGCGGCCGAACCCGAACGAGGCGCGACGAAACGGTCATTGCCAGGCTCGGCAGGTTTTCTGGCGCAACTCGCCCTCGAGTTGAAAGCGCCTGTCGATGCCATCGTCAGTGATGGCGGCGCTTCGACGGACGTCCGGCGGCGGCTCAGCACCCACCCGGAAATGCTCGAGGGCAAGAAGGTCGTGATCTGGGAGTTCGTCGAGCGCGACATCCGCCTGGGCCGCGAAGGCTGGCAGGACGTGCCGCTGCCGCCGCGTTTGCAGTAGGCCGGGTTGCCGCTGTCGGGCGGATCGCACCCTTAACCTCGATGCCATTCATGGCGGCGGCCCAGGAAATGGGTCTGGCAGCAGGGGTCCTTCTCCCCGGAGGCGCCGTCACCGACGGACATCGAGTGCAGGCATACCCCTTCCCTTGACGCTGCGAGGGGTGGTGCCTAACGTCCCGCGATGAACCCCGAGCATCTCAGATGGCACACCAACAGGCCGGGTCGGAGATCGGTCGCCCACGCACCGGAGCGCTTATGACAGAACCATGCCCCCGCTGCAAAAGTCCGCGAGTCGCTGTTGGCACGATGACGGCCGAAGGCCAGGTAGTCTTCTGCCCTGGAAAACTGCGCAGCTTCACGTTTTCTCTTTACGGCGGGGTTGAACCTTCCGCTAACTCGTTCGACGCTTGCTTGGATTGCGGTTTCCTCTGGGGCCAAATTGACCAGACCAAGCTCCAAGCGTTCATCCGCAAACACTGCACCGAGCAAAGTCAGAGGGAGTGCGGCGTGATCGAGCAGGACCTCTGAGACGGAGTTTGCGCGCTCCCCGCCGACCACGGCATGACACTGTCCGAGCAAGACACCAGGCCGGCCCAACAGCCCCGGCATCGGACCAGGTTGTTGGTGGCGATCATCCTTGCAGGCGTCGTCTATGACAAGCAGGCGCCCGATGGCTTCAATGCGTGGTCGCGCCACCAACTGCTGAAGACTAACGAGCATTGGACGATCTTGCGGTCGTACTGACCCGAGCCTGGGGACCCGGTTCCCGGTGGGTCGACCGGCCTGGGCCGCGGCACGGAGCCGGAGCCTCAAAGGCCCAGGTCGCGCTTTACCGCACCGAAGGCCTCGAGCGCGAACGCGAGGTCCTCCGGTGAATGTCCCGCGGAAATCTGAGTGCGGATGCGCGCTTTGCCTTTCGGCACTACAGGGTAGCTGAAGCCAATCACATACACACCCCGGGCGAGCATGGCGTCGGCGAAGCGCGTCGCCAGGGCCGCGTCACCCAGCATGATGGGGCAGATCGGGTGAACCCCGGGCAATACGGTGAGGCCCAGCCGGGCCAGTCCCTCCCGGAACGAACGCGTGTTGGCTTCGAGACGATCCCTCAATGCCGTGGATTCGCTCAGCAACTCGAGGACCTTGAGGGACGCCCCGGCGATGCTGGGCGCGAGCGTATTGCTGAACAGGTAAGGCCTCGAGCGCTGACGCAACAGCTCGATGATCTCGCGCCGGCCGCTGGTGTAGCCGCCGCTGGCGCCCCCCAGCGCTTTGCCGAGCGTGCCGGTGATTAGGTCCACCCGGCCCATGACCTGGTGGTGCTCCGGGGTGCCCCGGCCATGGGGCCCCATGAAGCCGACGGCGTGCGAATCGTCCACCATCACCAACGCGTCGTGGCGTTCCGCCAGATCGCAGATGGCCGGCAGGTTCGCAATGTAGCCATCCATCGAGAAAACGCCGTCGGTCGCGATCAGCCGGAAACGGGCGCTCGCCGCCTCCTTGAGCCGCGCCTCGAGGTCAGTGATGTTGTTGTTGGCATAGCGGAACCGCTGGGCCTTGCAGAGGCGCACGCCGTCGATGATGCTGGCATGATTCAGTTCATCCGAGATCACGGCATCCTCAGGCCCGAGCAGGGTCTCGAACAGCCCCCCGTTGGCATCAAAACAGGAACTGTAAAGGATCGTGTCATCTGTGCCCAGGAACTCGCTGAGCTTCGCCTCGAGCCGCTTGTGGACATCCTGCGTGCCGCAAATAAAGCGGACCGAGGCCATCCCATAGCCCCAGCGCTCGAGGGCTCCCTGGGCTGCGGCCCGTACCGCCGGATGTTGCGCCAGGCCCAGGTAATTGTTGGCGCAGAGGTTGAGAACGGGTTGACCGTCGCTCACGCGGATGGTTGAGCCCTGCGGCGTTACGATCACGCGTTCGTGCTTGTAGGTGCCGGCGGCGCGGATGTCCTCGAGCTGCTGCCGGACGTGTGCCTGGAAGGTGGCGACCATGGGAGGGTGGTTTGGAGGTCAGGTCGAGGGGGAGCCGGCCGGGTGGGTTCCGTCGGCCGGATCAAACAAGCGGGTGCTGAAATAGCGCTCGGCGCGGTCGCAGAGCAGAGTCACCACCGTCGCCTTGGGGCCAAGTTGCGTGGCAACCCGGAGTGCGGCGGCCACGTTGGCGCCGGAGGAGGTCCCCACCAGGAGACCGTACTGGCGGTGCAAGCGTTGCGCCGTCGCCAGGGCCTCGGCGCTCGTCACCTCGATGTGCCCATCCAAGGGGGCATCCCGCAGCAACGGCGGAATGAAGCCGTCCGCCACACCCTCGATGAAATGGCAGCAGGGACATTCGCCCGCCAGCAGCGCTTGCTCCGCCGGTTCCATTGCCAGCACCCGCGCCTGCGGCCAGCGGCGCTTGATGGCCTTGCCGCAGCCCGCGAGCGTTCCGCCGGTGCCGAACCCGCTCACGAACGCATCGATCGGGCCGGGGGCCTGGCGCAGGATTTCCTGGCCGGTCCCGTGCTCGTGGTCCCGGACGTTCAAGGGATTCTCGAACTGCCGCGGCAGGAAGTAGCGCGGGTCGGCGGCTGCCATTCTCCTCGACATTTCGATGCCGGTCTGGTACCGCCCCTCGCTCTCGAAGAGAATCAGCTCCGCGCCGAGTTGGCGAATCAGCCGCCGGCGCTCCTCGCTGGCGCCGGAGGACATCAGGATCGCGACCCGATAGCCCATGGCCGTCCCCACCATCGACAGAGCGATGCCGGTGTTGCCGCTGGTGCACTCGAGAATGATCGAGTCCGGGCGCAAGAGCCCGCGGGCCTCGGCGTCCAGCAGGACGCTCCCGGCCAGCCGATCCTTGATGCTGCCGCTGGGATTGAGGAACTCGCATTTCGCATGGATGACGACTCCTTCCGGCTCGAACGGCAGGGCCACCAGCGGTGTGTTCCCGATCAGGGAGAGGACCGCCGCCGCGCGCGGACGTTTGGGAGCGAGCGCAAGGCTCATGATGGTTCAGGCCGGCGCCGTTGCGCGGCCGCGGCTCACGATCGCCAGTTCAAAATCACCTTGCCCGACTGGCCCGAGAGCATGACCTCGAAGCCCTTCTCGAACTCGGTGCAATCGAAGCGATGGGTGATCACGGGGCGGATGTCCAGACCGCTCTGCAGCATCACCGTCATTTTGTACCAGGTCTCGTACATCTCGCGGCCGTAAATGCCTTTGATCGTAAGCATATTGAAAACCACTTTGTTCCAATCCACCGCCATCTGCTCCGGCGGGATGCCCAGCATGGCGATCTTCCCGCCGTGGCACATGTTGTCGATCATGTCGCGGAACGCGGCGGCACTGCCGGACATCTCGAGCCCGACGTCGAAGCCTTCAGCCATGCCGAGTTGCTCCTGGACGTGGCGCAGCGTGCCCGTGCGAACGTTCAGCGCGACCGTCGCGCCCATCTTGCGGGCGAGCTCGAGCCGGTACTCGTTCATGTCAGTCACAACGACAAACCGGGCACCCGCATGACGGGCGATGGCCGCCCCCATGATCCCAATGGGCCCGGCGCCGGTGATCAGCACATCCTCGCCCAGGACCGGAAACGAGAGGGCCGTGTGCACGGCGTTGCCGAACGGGTCGAAGATCGCGGCCACATCCCGATCGATCCCGGGCTTGTGGTGCCAGACGTTGGTCATCGGCAGCGCCAGGTACTCGGCGAATGCTCCCGGGCGGTTCACCCCGATGCCCTGGGTGTCCTTGCACAGGTGCCGGCGTCCCGCCAGGCAGTTGCGGCAGCGCCCGCAGACCACGTGGCCCTCCCCGCTGACCACCTCGCCGGGGAAGAAATCCGTAACATTGGCCCCCACCTCGACGATCTCCCCGACAAATTCGTGCCCCACCACCATCGGCACCGGGATGGTCTTCTGGGCCCACGCATCCCATTGGTAGATGTGCACGTCGGTGCCGCAGATGCCCGTGCGGTCCACGCGGATCAGGACATCGTTCAAACCGACCCTCGGGACGGGCACGTCCTCCAGCCAGAGGCCGCGTTCGGCCTTGCGTTTCACGAGAGCTTTCATGTGTCAAAAGAGTTGCCAAGCCGCCGGCGTCATCGCTTCGGTTCCATCATGCGAGACGATTCGTGCAGGATTATGGACGGGCCGGTTTACTATGCAAGACTGCCGCATCCGGACGCTTTCACCACTGAACCTGGAGGCGGACGTCGAGTTCTACGAAGTCGAGTTGGAGCCCGGGGGGGGCCTGCGGAGTGCAGCGCATTTCAAGGGCACGCGCGAGTTTCTGACGGTCCAACAGGGCCGGGTGAGGGTGGAATCCGCCGCGGATTCGGACATCCTGGAGCGGGGGGACTCGGCCAGCTATCGCGAGCACGTGCCCCACGCGGTCGTGAACCTTGGGCGCAAGCAGGCGGTGCTGTTCCTGGTCGAGATCTACCAGTGAGGCAGCCCGCGCGCGCCGACCGATCCTACTTCTTGCGGCTGGCGCGGTACTGAAGCCAGGCTACGTCCTGGCTGCCGGGCACCGACCAATCATGCGTGGTGTGCCAATCGTTCGGCTTGGGTTTGATCGTGCGAGGATCGAGCCACTTGTGAATCTCGACGTGCGAGTCCGCAAACGAGATTGTGCTCACGGATGTGTGGTAGTTGGCGGGGACGTGGTACCAGGAGGATCGGGGCGGCATGCGCATGCCGTAGAAAGGACGGCAGATGCTCTCGGAGTGGATCTCCGAAATGACGAACAGCTCGCTCGGGCCCGGTTCGGTGACATCGGCGGACTTCAGATAAAGCCGGTAGCCGGCGATGGGCTGGTCGCGATAGGTTTCGCCGCGCCAGCCGACAAACGCATTCATACCGTAACTGCGTGTCACCGGGTAGCTCTTGTTCCCCAGCTTGACCTGCGTCTTGTCCATAGCGCATCGGTAGATATCGACAGACTTCAAGTAGGGTCCGAAAAGGGAGAACTTGGGATCGATCAACAGGGCGATGTTTGTGTTGTCGTTGGGCGAGCCCTCGAAACTGCCGGCCACCCACGTCAGTGGCACGCCAGCCTGGGCGTTCCCGCTGGCGTTGACAGCGAAACTCTCGTTGTTGTCTCCCGCGTACATCGTCCAGATGATCATCAACTCCTTCAGGTTGTTGGCACAATGAATCGCGCTGGCCTTGGCTTTGGCACGCGCCAACGCGGGCAGGAGCATGGAGGCCAGGATCGCGATGATCGCAATCACGACCAGCAACTCGATCAGGGTGAACCCCCACCGACTGCGCCTTCCCTGCGCAGCGCACTGACGACCTTGAAAAGCAGGACTCATAGCCGATGAATTGTTTGCGAAGGAACGACCATCGCGTTGAGGCTAGTAGAAGCATTAACCGTGCGCAAGTGTGCGTTTAACGGCACACGGTGCGCAACCACCTGGCCGTACGGGGACCGACAGCAACGATTTGGGGTCCAAGGACTTGCCCTCACTACTCAAGATTGGTTTCGCTCCGCCAAAAAATGTTTGTTTCCAACTCGCCCCTGCCGTAGCTTGCGAAAACACAATGTGCTTTTCTGACCTCGAATCGCAGGTTGGGCTGCTTCGCGTTGGCTCGGGGCGACGCCGAATTGGCTTCCGAGCGAAGCACCGCTGGGTGAGCCCGTCGGATTCCGCGCTCGCGCTCTGGGTAGCGCTGGGATATCTCGCTCTGGCGTCTCTGCGAGCTGCCAGCCCCACAGCAGCCGGGGATCGCGCCGCCGCCGGACACGTCGATTTCAACCGGGAGATACGTCCGATCTTCTCGGAGAACTGCTTTGCCTGCCATGGACCGGACGACAAGGCGCGCAAGGCGAAGTTCCGCCTGGACGTGAAGGCGGACGCATTCAAGCCACTGAAATCGGGCGAACTGGCCATCGTGCCCGGGCAACCAACGAGGAGCCGGCTCATCGACCGGCTGACCACGAAGGACCCGGACGACCTGATGCCACCGTCCAAGACGGGCAAGACCTTGAGCCCGAAGCAGATCGACTCGATACGTCGCTGGATTGCCGAGGGCGCTGAGTGGCCCGCGCATTGGGCCTTCGTAAAGCCCGAGCGTCCGGCGGTTCCTCCGGTTTCCAACCCTCGTTGGCCGCAGAATCCGATCGATCAGTTCGCCTTGGCACGGTTGGACCGGGAGGGCCTCAAGCCTGCGCCCGAGGCAGAGAAGACCACGCTGATCCGACGCGCCACCCTGGACCTGACCGGGCTGCCGCCCACGGTCGAGGAGGTGGATGCGTTCCTTGCAGACAAGGCGCCACAGGCCTACGAGAAGCTGGTGGATCGACTCCTGGCCTCCCCGCGTTACGGGGAGCACATGGCCCATTACTGGCTCGATGCCGTACGCTACGCCGATTCACACGGCTATCATATCGACTCGCAGCGGGACATCTGGGCCTACCGCGACTGGGTGGTGGACGCCTTCAATGCCAACAAACCGTTCGACGCGTTCACCCGCGAGCAGCTTGCCGGGGATCTGGTCCCCGACGCCACGCGCGAGCAGAAGATCGGCTCGGGCTACCTCCGCTGCAACATGAGCACCGGCGAAGGGGGCGCGATCGAGGCCGAGTACCAGGCCAAATACGCCTTCGACCGGGTCGAGACCACTGGCACCGTCTGGCTCGGCCTGACGCTGCTGTGCTCGCGCTGCCACTCGCACAAGTACGACCCGATCATGCAGAAGGAATACTACGGGTTGTACGCCATCTTCAACAGCCTCGACGAACCGGTCATGGACGGCAACAAGCCCAACCCCGACCCGTTCCTGAAGCTGGCATCGAAGCAGCAGACCGAGAGGCTCGAGTGGCTGAAGCAACATTTGACCGACGGCCAAGCCAGGGTGGAAGCCGCGGTCCCCGACCTGGACGAAGCCCAGGTCAAGTGGCGGGCGGCTGGGCATGAACGCCTGCGCGGCGGCTGGACCAACCTGCCCATCACCCAGTTGCAATCGTCGAAAACCAACGGCGCCACCCTCAAGCAACTCGCTGACGGTTCCGTCCTCGCTTCAGGTGAGAACCCGGAGCAGGACCGTTACGAACTCACCATGCTTCCGGGCGATGGGAGCCTCGCCGGGCTGCGGCTCGAGGCCCTGCCCGACGACTCCCTGCCGCAGAAGGGGAGCGGACGCGCGGAGGACGGGCGGTTCGCCCTATCGGAACTCGAGGCCGAACTGAGCATTCCAGACGGCGAAGGGAAACCGCCAAAGATCGGGCCGCTCAAGCTTGTGCGCGCTATGGCGGATCGTGCCGATAAAGACGCGGAGGTCGAGAAAGCAATCGACGGCAAGCCCGACACGGTTTGGGCCGTGGACGCCAAGGCTGCCACGGAACCGCGCACGGCCATCTTCCTCCTTCCCGAAGCCGTGCACGTGCCGCCGGGAGCCAAGCTGAACCTCCGTCTTCGTTTCGAGGGGGGCGGCGGCAAACGCGCCTTGGGGCGCTTCCGGGTGGCTGTTGCGCAGGGGGCCGAGTTGGTTCGCCTGCTCAATCCTCCCAAGGCCGAACCGTGGCAGGTCATCGGACCGTTCAAGACGGACGGCCTCGAGGCGGGCTTCAACACCGCCTATGGGCCAGAGCAGGAAGTGGACCTGAAGAAGGCGTATGCGGGGGTGCGCGAGGAGATCCGATGGACAGCCCGGCCCGACCTCGCCGACGGCGGTTCGCACGTGTTGGTGGACGCTTTGCACGGAGTCCACGGAGCCTATTACTTCGCCCGCACCATCGAGGCCCCCGTGCCCATGAAGCTCGAGTTGAGCCTGCGCGCGGATGATCTGTTCAAGGTCTGGCTCAACGGGAAGCAGGTCATGGAACGCAGCGCCCCCGCGCCAGTGGGGGGGCCGCCCGCGCGTGTGACTGTCGAACTCGCGCCCGGCTCATCGCGGCTGTTGATCAAAGTGGTCAATCACCAGGGCGCGGCGCGGTTCGCGTTCAGCGAAAGCCGCCGCGACACCGATTACGTGTCTCCCGAGCTGACCGCGATCCTCTCGACCACGGCGGCGCCAGCCGGGGTTTGGCGGGACAAAGCGCGCAACGACTACCGGCGTTTGCATTCGGCCGAGTTCCATCAGTTGTTCGTGAATCTCGAGGACTGGCGCCAGGAACAAACTGCGATCAACGACAGCATCCCAACCACGCTCGTCGCGCGCGAGGGCGAGAAGATGCGCGACACGTTCTTCCTCATGCGGGGCGAATACGACAAACCCGGCGACAAGGTCGCCCCGGGCGTGCCGTCGATCCTGCCGCCGTTGCCCAAGGACGCGCCACCTAATCGGCTGGGGCTGGCGGCGTGGCTGCTCGACCCTTCGCATCCTCTGACTGCGCGGGTGAACGTGAACCGTTTCTGGCAGCAGTTCTTCGGGGTGGGGCTGGTCAAGACCGTCGAGGACTTCGGCGCTCAGGGCGAACGCCCGTCGCATCCTGAATTGTTGGATTGGCTGGCGACTGAATTCATCGACAGCGGCTGGGACATCAAGCACCTCCATCGCCTGATCCTGAGGTCGGCCACCTACCGGCAAACCTCGCGCGCGACCCCGGAGTTGCGCGCCCGCGATCCCGAGAACCGCCTGCTGGCGCGGGGGCCGCGGTTCCGGGTCGATGCCGAAGCTGTGCGCGACACGCTTCTTTACATCGGCGGCCTGCTGGTGGATCAACGCGGTGGACGCAGCGTCAAGCCCTACGAACCGCCCGGCTTGTGGGAAGCCGTGTCCTACAACAACGCGCAGAAATACGTGCCCGAGACCGGCCAGAACGGCCATCGCCGGAGCCTTTACACGTACTGGAAGCGCCAGAGCCCCCCGCCGAACATGCTCATCTTCGACGCGCCCACGCGCGAGTTCTGCGTGGCCAGACGGCCTCGCACCAACACGCCGTTGCAGGCGCTGGTCCTCCTCAATGACCCGCAATTCGTCGAGGCCGCCCGCGCGCTGGCCCGGCGCATGCTCGTCGAGGCCGGCCCGGACATCGCGACGCGCCTCACCTACGGTTTCCGCCTGGCCACCGGCCGGTCCCCACACCGCGATGAGGTCAGGGTGCTCCAGGGCGTGCTCGAGGCGCAACTGGCCGCCTACCGGCGCGACCCGGCGGCGGCCGCCAGGCTCCTCGCGTTCGGCTCGTTTATTGTCAAGGACAAACTGCCACCCGCCGATCTGGCGGCGTGGACCACGATCGCCAGCATGCTGCTCAACCTGGACGAGACCGTGACCAAGGGCTGATCCGGCCGCCACCGGCATGCTCTCGATCCGCTGAAACCCATGGAACGCACGATGGACCTTTCGCCTCTCGAACGGAACTGCCAGAACTTCCTGACCCGGCGCCATTTTTTCGGGCGCATGGCCAGTGGCATCGGCGTGACCGCGCTGGCTTCCCTGCTCAACCCGCGCCTGCTCGGCGGCCCGGGCCCGGCGCTGACCGGCAAGCCGGGGCTTCCGGGTGTGCCGCATTTCGCGCCCAAGGCCAGGCGTGTGATCTACCTCTTCATGGCGGGCGGCCCCTCGCAAATGGAGCTTTACGATCACAAGCCCGCCCTCCAGAAGCTGCACAACACGGAGTTGCCCGAGTCCATCCGCATGGGCCAGCGTATCACCACGATGACCTCGGGCCAGAAAGCGTTTCCCGTGGTGCGCCCGATTTTCAAGTTCGCCCAACACGGCAAGTGCGGCGCCTGGGTGAGCGAGTTGCTGCCCCATATCGCCTCGATTGCCGATGACCTTTGCGTAATCAAGACGGTCAACACCGAGGCCATCAACCACGATCCCGCCATCACGTTCATCCAGACCGGTTTTCAGCAGCCCGGACGTCCGTGCATGGGCTCGTGGTTCAGCTACGGGCTCGGCACCGAGAACCAGAATCTGCCGGCGTTCGTGGTGATGATCTCGAGTGGCAAGGACAGCGACCAACCCCTTTACACCCGCCTCTGGAGCTCCGGGTTCCTGCCCTCCGAATACCAGGGCGTGCAGTTCCGCGGCATTGGTGATCCCGTGCTGTTCCTCTCGAACCCGCCCGGAGAGGACGGGGCGATCCGGCGGCGCATGCTCGATGGCCTGGCGCAACTCAACGCCAAGCAATACCAGGCCTTCGGCGATCCCGAGATCAACACGCGCATCGCCCAGTACGAAATGGCGTACCGGATGCAAACCTCGGTGCCCGAACTGGTCGATGTGGCCAAGGAGCCGCCGAACGTCCTCGAGATGTACGGCCCGGATGTCACCAAACCCGGGACCTTCGCCTACAACTGCCTGCTGGCGCGGCGCATGGCCGAGCGCGGCGTGCGCTTCATCCAACTCTACCACCGCGGCTGGGACCAGCACGGCAACCTCCCGCCCCGCATCCGCGAGCAGTGCAAGGACACCGACCAAGCGAGCGCCGCGCTGGTCAAGGACCTCAAGGCCCGCGGCTTGCTCGAGGACACGCTGGTGGTCTGGGGCGGTGAGTTCGGGCGCACCGTTTATTCCCAGGGTAAAATCGAGCCGGAAAACTACGGCCGCGATCATCATGGCCGCTGCTTCAGCGTCTGGCTCGCCGGCGGCGGCGTCAAGGGCGGGACCTCCTACGGCGAGACCGACGATTTCTGCTATAACGTGGTCGAAAACCCCGTTCACATCCACGACCTCAACGCGACGATCCTGCATTGCCTGGGCATCAACCACGAGCGGTTGACGTTCCGGTTCCAGGGCCGGGACTTCCGCCTGACCGATATTCATGGCGAGGTTGTCAAGGGCATTCTGGCATGAAACCGATCACCCGCCGCCGGTTCGTTCACACCTCGATGCAAAGCGCCGCCTCGCTGGCCGCGGGGAGCGCGCTGCTCGGGGCCGTCCGCGCGTCGCGGGCCCAGTCGCCCAATGAGAAGGTGGTCCTGGCCCTGATCGGCGCCGGCGGCCGCGGGAGCGGGCTGGCCAGCGGCATGGCCCAGGCGCCGAACGTCGAGTTCAAGTACGTCTGCGATCCCACCCCGGACCGCGGCGCGGGCCTCATCAGCGACCTCGAGAAGAAGCAGGCGCGCCCGCCGCAGCGCGTCACCGAGATGCGCCGCGTCTTTGACGACAAGGACGTGCATGGCGTGGTGGTGGCGACCCCCGAGCAATGGCACGCGCTGGCCACCGTCTGGGCCTGCCAGGCCGGCAAGGATGTCTATGTCGAGAAGAACCCCGCCCTGACCATCTGGGAGGGGCGCAAGATGATCGAAGCGGCCCGGAAGTACCAGCGCGTCGTGCAAGCCGGCTTCCAGAACCGCAGCGGTCCCTACGCGGCCTCCGCGCGCGAGTATCTCCAGAGCGGCAAGCTCGGGAAGATTGTGCTCGTGAAGGTCTATAACCTCCTCGAGGGCGGCCCCTGGAACCCGCTGCCCGACAGCGCGCCACCCGCGGGGTTGGACTGGGACCTTTGGCTCGGCCCCGCCCCCGAGGTGCCGTACAACCGGGGCAGGCATTTCGGCTGGAACGATTTCTGGGACTACTGCGGGGGCGCGTTCTCGGGCGATGCCAGCCATCAACTGGACCTGACCCGCATGGCGCTGGGCGACCCGCCCGCCCCCAGGGCCGTCCATTGCACCGGGGGCCGCCTCGCCTTCCCCGACAAGCGCGAGATTCCCGACCTGTTCGTCGTCACTTACGACTACGGCGACTTCGTCATGACCTGCGAGAGCGGCACGTTCGCGCCCTACATGAAGAAGTTCCCGAACGAGGTGCGCTATGGGACTACCTGGCCGTACTGGCCCCAGAGCTCCTGCCGCGTCGAGATCTACGGCACCAAACAGCTCATGTACCTCGGCCGGCACGGCTGCGGCTGGCAGGTCATGGAAGCCGGCGGCAAAGTGGTGGCGCAGGACAAGGGCTATTTCCCGGACAAGTGGCACCAGCCGAACTTCATCGAGTGTATCCGCACGCGCGCGCGGCCCAACGCCGACATCGAGCAGGCTCACCAGAGCGCTTGTCTCGTCCACCTCGGGGCCATCGCACAGCGCATCGGCAATAGGCAGCTTTACTTCGACCGGCAGGCGGAACGCTTCACCAACAGCGACGAGGCGAACGGCCTGCTCAAACCGGCCTTCCGCAAGCACTACCGCATCCCCGACCAGGTTTAGCCCCGGCGCCCCGGCCCCGGACAAAACTTCCGGTTTGCTTTTGTCGGCGGACTCGGTTTGCCTGTGGTCGCTCTGTCTAATGTAGAGCGACAACAGAACGAGTTCGTATGATGCACCGCACACTTTCCGCCCTGGCTGGTCTTCTCCTGTTTTCCTTGACGCCGCGCGCCGCGCCGGTCCCCCAGGCGGATCATCGCCTGGATTGGTGGCGCGCCGCCCGTTTCGGCATGTTCATCCACTGGGGTCCGGTGAGCCTCAAAGGCACCGAGATCGGCTGGTCCCGCGGCGAGCAGGTGCCGGCCGAGGTGTACGACCAACTCTATCGCGAGTTCAACCCCACGAACTTCGACGCGCGCCAGTGGGCCGGCATTGCCAAAGCGGCCGGCATGAAATACGTCGTCCTGACCTCGAAGCATCACGACGGCTTCTGCCTCTGGGACACCAAGCTCACCGACTACAACATCATGCAAACGCCGTTCCGGCGCGACGTGGTCAAGGAACTCGCCGCCGCCTGCAAACGCGAGGGCCTGGTCTTCTGCACCTATCACTCGATCTGCGATTGGCGTCACCCCGATTACCCCCTCGGCAGCCCAGGAGGCAAGACCCCAAAACCCTCGCCGAACATGGATCGTTACAACGATTACCTCAAAGGCCAACTCGCCGAGTTGATCAAGAATTACGGACCGCTGGGCGTCATGTGGTTCGACGGCGAATGGGAAGCCCCCTGGACGCCCGAGCGGGGTGCTGACCTCTACCGTCACGTGCGCGGCCTCCAACCCTCGATCATCATCAACAACCGCGTCAGCCGCGGGCGCGAGGGCATGGCCGGCACCACGCAGGACCCTCGCGCCAACCCCGGCGACTACGACACCCCCGAGCAGCAAATCGGCCACTACCAGGATGCGCGCCCCTGGGAAACCTGCATGACCATCTGCCAGCAATGGGCCTGGAAACCCAACGACGAATTGAAATCCCTCAAGCAATGTCTCCAGACCTTGATCCTTTGCGCCGGGGGCGACGGCAACCTGCTGTTCAACGTGGGCCCCATGCCGGCTGGCGAGATCGAGCCACGCCAGGTCGCGCGCCTCAAGGAGATGGGCGATTGGCTCAAGCGTTACGGGAAGTCCGTTTACGGCACGCGCGGCGGCCCGTTCAAACCCGGGAAATGGGGCGCCAGCACGCGGTCCGGCAACACCATTTACCTGCACGTCCTGGAGTGGCCGGAGCAGGGCCTGCAACTGCCCTCGCCCGGCAAACGCATTGTTGCGATCAAAGTGCTGACCGGTGGAAAAGCCGAGGTGAAGCAAACGGGCCAGGGGCTTGCCGTTTCCGCGCTGCCCGAGAGCCGGCGCGACATCGACACGATCATCGCCCTGAAACTCGACGGCTCCGCGCTGGACATCGCGCCGGTCAGCGCCACCGGCCCATGACGGTCGGGCCAAGCCGGACGGCCCGAAATGAGCCCAAGCGTGTTTTTCGGGAGAAGGCTGCCGCAGCCTAATCAGACTGCGGCCGAGACGCCGAGGAGGTCGTAGCGGACGATGGTGCCTTCGGGCATTTCGGTGCGGCGGGAAGCGGTCCAAAGGCGGATGGCTTCCTCGGCGCGGGCCTGGAGGTTGATGCCCTCGCCGCCGGTTGACGTGGAAACAAGGAACTTGGCGCCATCGTCATCCCAGAACCGCTCGGCGGCTCCGATTTTGTCTTCCAGTGGCCCGCCTTTGATGGTGGCGATCTTCTGCTCGCTGAAGATACGCGCCAGCTCGATGCGAAGGAACTCGAGCGTCTCCCGATACTGGGTGAAGATGATAAACCGTTCGTTCTCGTTCTTGCGGCGCAGATGGGAGATGACGGCGAGCAAGTGGTCGAACTTGCGGTCGGTGCCTGCCGGCACAAGGCTCAAGAGTTCGCGCACGCGGGCTGATTCGTCAGGAATCTCGGCGTCGGCATAGACGCCCTCATCACCTTCCTCGTCGGCATCGAGGGACCATTCAGTCGTTTCATCCAATTCGGCGAGCTTGCGCGCGATCCGTTGCCGAATCTGCGCAATGTAGGTGTCGGCGTCGGCGTCATTGATCGTCGCGCCCGTGGTCAAGAGCAGGTCGCTTTTTGCATCTCGAATTCTTTCAGAATAGGCGGGGGATCACCCTCACCCGCCCCTGCAGACGCAGGGGCACCCTCTCCCATCTGATGGGCGAGGGGGACTCACCCTCACCCGCCCTCGCGGACGCTGGGCACCCTCTCCCATGGGGTGGGCGAGGGGTGGGGGCTTGTCATCCGAGGGCGGGCAGGGAACAGTCGCGGGATGAGCGCTGGCGAATCGCAGTCGCCCCCCAAGCAGGCCCAAAGCCTCGTGGGGGTGTTGCGCTTCCTGGGCGCTTATCCGGGCGCGGTGCTGCTTTCTGTGGCCCTGCTGCTGGTGAATCTCGCGCTCGAACTCGCGCTGCCACAGGTGCTCGGGGAAGCGATCACGAACCTGTCGTGGCATGTGCAGTGGCGCGCTGAATTCCAGCCGGGGGTGTACGCCGCGCTGCTGGGTTCGTTGGTGTTGGTGCGAGCCGGCGTCGCCATTCTGCTGGGTCCGATCCGCAACCGGCTCATTCAACGCGTGCTGGCCGATATCCGTGCCGCCATCTACGACGCCATCCAGCGGCTGGCCTTCCACTACCACGACAAGACCAACACCGGGGAATTGATCTCGCGCTCGACGACCGACGTTTGGCGGCTTCAGGATTTTCTCTTCGCCTGCCTGTTTCTGAGCTTGGATATCGCGGTGGCGCTCGTGGCGACGGTGGCGCTGATTTTCTCGGTCAGCGCGGCGCTCGGGCTCGTCGCCCTGGCCACGATGGCGCCGACGATCGGTTTGATCGCGTATTTCGCGCGTCAACTCCAGCCTCGGTGGCGCAAAATCCACGATCTCCACGGCGCGATGACGACGGTGATCCAGGAGAACATTGCCGGTGTGCGCGTGGTGAAGGCCTTTGCCCAGGAGCCGGCCGAGATCGCCAAGTTCCGCGGGCGACGGGACGAATTCCTGCGCACGCTAACCGACGCGGTGAACTTCTGGGCCGCGCGGGTGCCGTTTGCGCAGTTCATTTTCGGCTTGAGCGTGCCGCTGGTGCTCTGGATTGGCGGCAACCGGGTGATCCACGGCCAACTGGCCCTGGGCGGACTGGCGATGGTGGTTTTCTACCTGATGGCGATCGGCCACCGCATGGGCATGATCGGCCAATTCACAAGCATCCTGCAAAACGCCGGGGCGAGCGCGGCGCGCGTGCTCGAGGTCGTCAATGAGCCGCAAGGGCTGGTGAGTGGCAGCCAGGCCATGCCGCGCGGCGGGGGCGAAGTGCGGTTCGAGAGCGTCAGTTTCCGGTACTTCGATGGCAAGGCCTCGCTGAGCGAGGTGAGTTTCGTCGCGCCCGCGGGCCAGACCACCGCGATCGTCGGGCCGACCGGTTCCGGCAAGACCACGCTGGTGAACCTGATCCCGCGCTTTTACGACGCGAGCGCGGGGTGCGTCCGGGTGGACGGCGTGGAGGTGCGAGAACTGAACCTGCGGCAGCTTCGCACCGCCGTGGGGGTGATCTTCCAGGAGACGTTCCTATTCAGCGCCACGGTGGCGGAGAACATCGCCTATGGGCGGCCGACCGCGACCCGTGAGCAGATCGAGGCGGCGGCCAAGGCGGCGCAGGCGCATGAGTTCATCCTCGAACTCGAGGCGGGCTATGAGACGGTGGTCGGCGAGCGGGGTGTGACGCTCAGCGGCGGCCAGAAGCAACGCATCACGATGGCGCGCGCGTTTCTGCTTGACCCGCGCATTCTGATTCTGGACGACGCGACCGCGAGTGTCGATCCGCAGACGGAACGGCTGATCCGCCAGGCGATGCGGCGTTTGTGCGCGGGCCGCACGACGTTCGTGATCGCCCACCGGCTGGCGACCGTCCAGGAAGCGGCGCAAATCCTCGTCTTGAACGAAGGGCGCTTGGTCGAGCGCGGCACGCACGCCGAGCTGATCGGCCGCAGCGGCTTCTACCGCGAGGTTTTCCAGCATCAGATCCATGGCTAAACACGAGGAAATCCTGCTCGAGGAAGAGTTCACGCAGCAGCCGATGAACCGGGTCACGTTCAAGCGGCTTTTCGCCTGGGTGCGGCCTTATCGCCGGGTCTTCGCCGTGAACCTGGTGTTCACGCTTCTGGCCACGGTGGCCAGCCTCTTCGGCCCGAAACTGATCCAGGTGGGGATCGATCGTTACCTCTCGCGCTGGGCCACGGCGGAGGCCGCCCGCCAGGGGATCCTCGTGGTGAGCCTTCTGTACCTGGCGAACCTGCTCATCGGTTGGTTCTTCTCGGCGGCCCAAGTGCGCACCGCCATTGCCGTCGGCCAGGGGGCGATGAACGATCTGCGGCTGGCCGTGTTCGCCCACATCCAGCGGCTTTCGCTGAACTATTTCGACAAGACGCACCAGGGCCGCATCATCAGCCGCGCCGACACGGACATCGATTCACTGGACCGCGTGCTGACGTGGGGCGCCACGCAACTACTCTCGAGCGCGCTGATGTTCGTCGGGGTGCTGGTGGTCATGCTCCGTTATGATTGGCGGTTGTGCCTCGCCGTGGGTGTCGTGCTGCCGCCGTTGGGATACGCCACGCGCCTGTTCCATCGCCTCGGGATGAAGGCCTACCGGGGCATGCGCGAGCAATCCTCCCGCATCACCTCGGCGCTGGCCGAGAACATCGCCGGTGTTCGCGTTGTGCAGGCCTTCACGCGCGAAGAGGTGAACCTCGAGCGGTTCCAGGAGGTGCATGCGCTTTACGGCGAGCGGGTGTTGGCGGGGGCGCGCATCTTCCATACCTACATGCCGTTTGTGGCGCTCATGTCGGGCCTGGCGAGCGCGATCATCCTCGGCTACGGCGGCATGCTCGTGCAGCGCGGGGAACTCACGGTAGGCCAACTCGCGGCCTTCCTGCTCTACCTGGGCATGCTGTTCGGTCCAATCCAGACCATGGGCGATCTTTACAACGCCCTGCTCTCGACGGCCGCCAGCGCCGAGCGCATCTTCCAGTTGCTCGACACCGAGCCGCAGGTGCGGGACCGGCCGGGCGCTGCCCCGCTCTCAGCCGTAAGGGGCCACGTGGTGTTCGAGGATGTGCATCTCCGCTACGACACCACCCCGGGCGAGGCCTGGGTGCTGAAAGACATCGGCTTCGAGGCCAGGCCCGGCGAGACCGTGGCGTTGGTCGGCGCCACCGGCTCGGGCAAGACCAGCGTGATCAGTTTGCTGGCCCGGTTCTACGAGCCACAACGCGGCCGCATCCTGATGGATGGCGTGGACCTGGCCAACACTACGATCGACTCGCTTCACCGCCAGATTGGCATCGTTACCCAGGAGAATTTCCTCTTCACCGGCACCGTCATGGACAACCTCAAGTTCGGACGCCCGGACGCGACCGAGGCGGAGGTCGAGGCCGCGGCGCGGACGCTCGGAACGCACGAGGTGATCCAACGTCTCGAGAAGGCTTATGCCACACCGATCGCCGAGCGCGGCGCGAACCTCAGCGCCGGCGAGCGCCAGCTCATCTGCTTCACACGCGCGTTGGTGGCCCGCCCGCACATCCTCATCCTCGACGAGGCCACCAGCGCGGTGGACCCGCAGACCGAGGCCGTGATCCAGCACGCGCTCGAAAAACTCTTCGAGCGGCGCACCTGCTTTGTCATCGCCCATCGCCTTTCGACGGTGCGCCACGCCCACCAGATTCTGGTGTTGCACGAAGGGAGCATCCTCGAGCGGGGAACGCACGCGGAGCTTCTGGCCGCGGGAGGCCGGTACGCCGAACTGCACGCCGAGTTCGTGCGCCAGTAACCGGCGCCCTCCCGTTCTCCCAGCCCACGCGCTCAGGCGTGGGCCAGCAACCGCTTGGCCATGCGCTCGAACCGCGCCCCGGCCAGGTGAATGTTGCCCAGCACGCCTTCGTCGAGTTGGGCGCGCGGGTCTTCGCCGGCATCCGGTGCCCCTTCGTACCACCGGTTCAACGTCCGGAGCCGATACGAGAGGACCACCCCCAGCGCGCGATAGAACCGCGCCGCGAATCCGCTGTCACGCACCAACCGGGCCACCACCACCGGCCGTGGCAGGGCCAGCACCACCGACTTGACCAGGGCTTTGACCGTGGCCGAGGCGTTCACACTCTCGACGAACGAAATCTCGCCCACGACCTCGCCCCCGGCCATGCGCCGGATTTCCGCGTCGCCGTGCGCCTGGACAGTGACGTTGAAGAGGCCGTTGAGGATGATGTAGAGCGCGCTGACCGGCTGGCCTTCCCTAACCAGGAAACCGCCCTGGGGCACTTCCTGTTTCGTGCCCTGGGCCATCATCCAGTCAACGTCCTGGTCGTTGAGTTCGCCGAACAGAAAAAGAACTTGTTTCATGAGCCGCGTCGCTCGCGCGCAGGTTCGCTCTGGTTGAGTCGCATGGTTCTCGGGCACCAAGCACGCCGCCTGCCGCCATCGGCTCGACTTGGATGAGTCGAAGTCTTAGGCCGGAGCCCTGCCGCCGACAAGGGGAAAATCGCGCCGCCGCGGGGATCAGAGATTCAACCGCGAATGGACGCGAATAGACGCGAATCTGGACTTTGAAGGATGCTCTGCCGGCGAAGCGGCCGTTCGTTGAAGAATGCCCCCGGCGATCATTCGCGTACATTGGCGTTCTTTCGGGGTTGAGGAAGTCCGTCCTGGCGCGGGCCGGCCAGGACTTGCAGGAAGCGCCGCGGTTCGCCGAGCCGGCGCAGCAGTTGGTCATGGATGCTTTTCCGGACCATACAGTTTACTCAGTTCACTGAGTAAAAATACTCAGTGCCGTGAGATCGTCGATCTTGTGCTTGAGGCTGTCTTTCGAGCAGATCCGCGGACAACTGGGAGGACTCCGAATAAGTGCTTGGTGCGCAAACCATTCGCGTCCATTGGCGTTCATTGGCGGCTGGAGACTTCCGTTAGGGTCTTGGCGCTGGTCGCGCGCGGTTCATCACCGGGATCGCGCCCGCAGACCTGCGGACGCAGATGGAGTTTTGACTTGCAAGTTTACTGGAATCATCTATTTTACTGTTCAGTAAAACATCTATTGTGCGTGAAATAAGAACCATCTCGACCAAAGCGGAACTCCGCGAGGCCACGAAGGAGGCCCTGGCGCAGGATGAAGTGCTGCACTGGTTCTGGAGGGCAGTCGAGCCTGGAGCGGACCTTGGCGCCCTGCTGGAGTTGAAGATCGGTCGACGAAGACTCGTGTTTGCGGCCGATTTCAGGCTGACGCCCTCGGCGCGAGTTGTGGAATGGGTCGCGAAGCGACCGGGCAAGAAGCCAAAGCTGCTGATTGCCCCATCGATCTCCGAGGTGCTGGTCCGGCACTGCCGCACCAACGGCATAAGTTGTCTCGACTTGAACGGGCGTCAGTGGATTCGCGCCGAGGGGCTGGTGATTGACCGGCACCCTTCCGAGACCGCTCGATTCCGTCCGGCCCAAATTTCTCCGGACCCATTCCAACCCAAGAGCTCGCGTCTGGTGCGGGCGCTCTTGGCGAATGCCGATCGCCGCTGGAACCAGAAGCAGTTGCGGGAGCGGACTGGGCTGAGTCCGGGCCTGGTCTCGCGTTTGATCCGGCACCTGGCCAACGAAGGGCTGGTCGCGGAAGATGAGAATGCGCTGTGGCTGCACCAGCCGGATACTCTGCTCGACCAATGGGCAAGAGTGGACAAGTGGGACAGGCGCACATCGCCCCGTCAGTATTCGCTGCTGGTGTCGGATCTGGAGCAGGTAGCGCGGTCCCTGGTCAGAGCCTATTCGGACCCGGAGCGGTTGGTCTTTACCCAGTGGTTCGCCGCCAACCTGCGACATCCTTACACCACGCCGCCCGTGGTGTCGGCATACGTGCTGTCCTTCCCGGGCGAGGCAATCGAGCGCCAACTCCAGGCGCGGCGGGTCATCGATGGCGGCACGTTGTGGCTGGTTGTACCGACAGACGATGGTGTGTTCCGTGAAACGCAGCGGGTCGGCGAGTTCACACTTGCTTGCGACGCGCAGATCTACCTCGACCTGTTGCAGGTCGGTTTGCGTGGGCCGGACCAGGCAAGAGCCCTGCGCGAGTGGGATGGATTTGGGAGGCTCAAGTCGTGAGCAAGTTCAGCAGTTTCGCAGAATACCCGGAACGCGGTCTGGCTGGAGCCGAAGCCGCTCTCCTGACCGCGTGGGCCTGCTTGAGCCGATACCACGATGACCTGGTGCTGGTCGGTGGTTTGGCGGTGAGATACCTGACCAAACCGGGAGCGAGCTTTTTGCCCGGACCCGTCACCATGGATGCAGACTTCGGCATCGCTCTCGCTGCCGAAGGCGGACAATATGGGACCGTTGCAGACGATCTGACCGGCCAAGGATTCACACGGGACGCGAACGGGAGGTACGTGCGGCAGTTTGAGTCCATGCCGGTGTTTATTGACTTTCTGACCGAACATCCCGCCGCGAGCTGCGGCACGGTGTTGGTGGACGGCGTGCCCGCCGGCGTGTTTCCGGGAGTGAACCGGGCATTGGCCACCCGGCGAGAAGTAACTGTCATCGGGAGGGACCTTTTCGGGGTGGCTCAGAACCTGGACGTGGCCGTGTCAGGGATTGGGCCGTTGCTGGTGCTCAAGCTGAACGCATTCGAGGACCGGCAGCAGCCCAAAGATGCGTACGATGTTCTGCTGGCGGTCACGCGATATGTGGATGGGCCCGACGCGGCGATCGCGGCGTTTCATGGTGAGGCGAAGGCGTCCAACCGGGGCTTTGCACGGGCAGCGGCAGCCCTGCGCAAGCACTTCATCGAGATCAGTCAAAGCGGTCCGGTGCGGTGCGCTGCGTTCGCTTTGGACGGCCGACACGCCATCGACGATTTCCAGGCCCGCCGACGCCAGATCCTGGAGCAAATGGTGACGGTTGGGCGTGCGCTCCTTGGAGCGAGTTGAGGCTGCGGGTCCGAACAGCGCCTGAACGACGATCACGCTTTGCGCCTCGGCTTGGCAGCCCGGTATTTCGTGATCTTGTCCCGGATGACAGCCTCATCCTCAGCGGTGATGGACCGGGTGCGCCGTCCCGCATCCAGTGCCTCGAAGACCGCCGCCAGTTCGGCTTCGGTGGGCTCCGGCACGGGCGTCACGTAAAAGCCTTCGCCGACCTCGGTGATCCGCAAAGATGTTCCCGGCCGGATGCGCTTGCGTTCGCACATGGCCTTCGGCAGCACCACCTGGCGCTTGGTGGTCACTGAAATCGTCGTCGTCACACTCGTAAGATTATCCTACGACCTGATTCCGTCAAGCCCAGCGCGCCGCCGGATAGCCGTAAAAGGTCGCCGTGAAAGATCGACTCGCCGGACGCCGTTGTGGTATTGACGGCACCGTCATACAGCGATGTGGACCCGACGTTCCGCTGGCGCCAATGACGACTCGGTTCATCATCACCGCCGACCTGCACCAGAATATCGCCAAGTGGCGCGAGCTGGTTCGGGTGGTCGAGCAGGCGAAGCCCCGCTTCGTCCTGGTCGCCGGTGACATTCTGCCCAAGGAGGGCGGGTTCAACGGCCAGCTGAAGTTTTTCCCGGTGCTGGCCGAAGTAACGGTGACGCAGGCAAACTCCCCCGAGGCAAGGCGCACCGGCGCGTTCCACCGCCCGTCCGTCGAATCGACCCCGACTCTGACAAGAAGCCCCTTCATCCGATATTTGGCGACGCCTAAACAGAGAACACCAGGCGGTCCCGGGTTATGAAAAAATGGAGCGAGCGAAGGGATTCGAACCCTCGACATCAACCTTGGCAAGGTTGCGCTCTACCAGACTGAGCTACGCTCGCTTCCGCAAAAGCGGGCTTAACCCTAGCCTGGGACGCGGGAAATGCAAGCGTTCATTTTGTGCTGCGCCGGGGACCACGGGGAACACAAAGAAAATAAGGACCTGCGCCGACTGAAGCCGGGACAACAAACTGACGAACCGGCGCAGCTAGAGCTGGGACAACGAACTGACCAACCAGCACCGGCTGAAGCCGGGACAACAAACGGAGCAGCCAGCGCCGGCTGGAGCCGGAACAACAAAGCGCGGGCGAGGGGAGACTCAGGCGAAGTCGTACACGAGGACCTTGCGGCAGACACGTTTGAAGACTTTCTCGAGGAACTCCTGGTGCAGCGGATGGACCTGGTATTGGTCGTGGGTTTCCTTATCGGGGAAGACGACGTTCAGACCCACCTGGTAGGTTTGGTCCACGACGGGGCGATGGCTCGGGATCATTTTGCCTGCGTGGAAATGGAGGATGCCCGGGATGGGTTTGAGATAGCGCTCCATGCCGGCGATGAGTTCGTCGGCCGCGGCCGGGTCTGCCGGGTCGGTCCAGAAGATGACGATGTGCGTGAACATGGCTAAACCTTGCGCCCGCCCCGGGCGGCAGGCAAGTCCCGGGTTGGGTGGCTGGCGGGGCAGAGAATTCCGCTTCCCCGGCGGCGAAGCCGCGCCTAGCGTGGGTCGTCCTGAAACAACCATCTGTTGCCGGTCGATCTGTGTGGACCATGCACGAACTCGAGACGCAAGCGCGAGAGCACATTCAGCGGGTTGGGCCGTTGCAAGCCGGGCACGAGTTGCTCGCGGCCAACGATGCCTTGATCGAGGGTTCGGAGTTGGGGAACGGCCGCCTGATCGTGACGGCGCGCTCGGCGGTCTGCACGGAGTTGGTCCGGGCCTGGGCGGCGGAGCAGCATGGCGCGGCGGGTTACGAGCGGCCCTTCGCGGTGGCGGCGCTGGGCGGCACGGGCCGCGCGGAGCTCGCGCCGCTTTCCGACCATGACTTCGCGTTCTTGTTCGATGACGCGGTCGAGGGGAATCAGTTCCTCATGGAACTGCAGCACCAGGTGCTGCACTCGGACGAATTCAAGGCCCGGTACGGCTTTGCCTTCAAGCCGCTGCCGTTCAGCCTCGATGAGGTGCCGCAACTGTCGGGCAAGCAGCTCAACTCCTTCCTCGACCTGCGGGCGGTCTATGATCCGGACGGCCTGGCGGATCGGTTCCGCGAGCGGATTCGGTTCACTTACGACCCGTTCGAGCATTTTCTGCACGTGCGCACGTTCTGGAAGGAACACTGGGAGAAAGCCGCCGAACGCTTCGAGCAGTTGGACCGCTTTGACATCAAGAACGATGGGTTGCGGGTCTTCCTCGCGGGGGTCTGGACCCTGGCGGGCAAGGGGTTCGTGCACAGCCATGAGGCGTACGGCACGCTGGAGGACCCGCGGGATCTCGAGGCCTACGAGTTTCTGCTGCGCATCCGCGCGTTCATTCACCGCCGCCAGTTACTCGGGTTGCGCTCGCCCGCGCAGGACCCGCACGCGGTGGACGTGCTCGGGTTCGACGATTTCACCGCGTTCGGCGAGTTGCTCGGCCCGTCCGCGGGTGAGCGGGAACGGTTCGAGTTCGCCAACGAGGTGCGGGCGCGGCTGTTAAGCGCCCGGCGGCGCGTGGCCCGGTTCACGAAGGGGGTCATCGAGCGCGAACTGCGGACCGGGCGCGCGGTGGCTCCAGGCAGCCCGCTGGTGTATGGCGCGGGCGGCCTGGCGCACACGGGGTCGGCGCAGTGCCACACGCAGGTCGAGAAGAGCCGGGCGGCGCTAGGCCTGCTGCTGGCTTCCCAGCGGTACGGCGTTCCGGTTGATACGGCCGAACTCCAACTCACGTTCCGCAACACGGGGGATTGGCTCGTGCGGGTGCCGGAGCTTTCGCAGTTGTTCTACGAGCAGCGCGGCAGCCTGGCGGCGTCGTTCACGTTCCTCTGTCAATTCGAGGGGGCGGAGGATCGGCTCTTTCCGGGTTACGGCAAGTTCGAGGCTTCGCTGGACGAGCGCGTGATGACCGAACGGAAGCGCCTGCGCGGCGCGCTCGAACGGGACAAGCTCAAGTCGCTGGAGAAGTTCGTGCAGCAGGGCCAGGCACTCTTGCTGGCCGCAAGGTCGGCTGACCAGTTGACGGACTCGAGCCGCAAGGTGTGCCTCGAGGTCGAGGCGGCGCGGTTGGACCAGGACCATCTGGCGGCGGTCAAGTTGGCCCTCAAGACCAAGCGGCTCCCGCTCACGTCCGATGACGTGGCGGTGCGCGACGACGAGACCCGGCCGTTGCACGAGCGATCGTCCAGCGGGATGTCGGGCATCCCGATCACGGAGTACTATGAGCCGTATCGCACGGAGTGTGATTTCACACCGGAGACGGTGCGGGTGGCGCAGTTTCTCGTGATGAACCGGCGCGCCTTCAAGGAAAGCACCGTCGCGGGGTTGAACGACGCGCGCGTGGTCGAGGCCTTTGCGGCGCTCTGCCCGGACGAAGCGTCGCTGCGCTCGCTGTTCGTGTTCACTTGCGCCGACCGCGCCGCTTGGGAGTCGGAACAGCAGTTCCCGACGCGCTGGTTCAATATGAAGGAGCTTTACGAGAAGGCGCTGCGACTGTTCCGACCCGGGCAGGACCCGGCCAGCGCCCTCGAGAACGCAGGTTACACGCCGGAACAACTGGCCATCCTGAAAGATTTCGGGGTGGATTTTTTCGGTGGTGTGTATCGGCAATACGCCAACCAGTTCGGCGGGCGCCTGGTGAGTTTGTATGAGGACCCTGAATCGGTAGGGCCGAAAGCCAGTTTTCTGCGGGACGGCGCGTCGGTTATCATCGGGGTGGCGGCGCGGGACTACCGCGGGCTGGCCGCCTCCATCAGCGGCGCCCTGTGGCGGCACCAGGTGGACCTGCGGCAGGCGCATCTGTTCTCGGCGATGCACTATGGGCTGGCCCTGGATTTCTTTCACGTGGCGCCAGGGGACAAACCGTTGCGCCTCACTGTGGCCCGCGCGATCGAGGAAGCGATTCGCGAGCGGCGCTATATCAGCGAAGCAGACGGGGAGGGCCTGCCGGTGATCCCTGGCCGAGCAACCCTCCAGGAGTGGCGGCCAGGACAGTACTGTCTGCGGTTTGAAACACATGAGGACCAACCCGGGCTGATCTACGCGCTCACCTACAAGGTGTTTCAGCACTTGCGCGGGAACATCTTCGGGTTGACGGCCCACGCGGGTCGTCGGCAGACGTTCGCGTCCGTTTATTGCAACCTGCCGGCGGACCTGCCGTTCGAGGAGGCGCAGGCCATCACGAAGGAGCGGTTTTGAGATGCGGGCCGTGCTTTCGGCTTGTCGGAGCGGGGCGAAGGACTAGACTGGGACCAGATCGCCCATGAATAACGAACTCGCCCAGCCGTTCCGTTGGCAAGGCGCCACTCGAACCCGGTAGAAAGGAACAACTCTATGGCATTCACAGCCACCAATGACCTGATGTTGCCGGCCACGGTGACCGGTTCCTGGCCGCGCCCGCGTTGGTACACCATGAACATGTGGGGGCGGCCGCTGGACACGGCGATGATGGACCCGTGGTATCGCGAGCAGTTCGCCGACGCCCACGCCGTGGTGGTGTCCGAGCAGGCGCGCACGGGCCTGGACATCCTTACCACCGGCGACTACCACCTGGACGAGGACGTGGCGGGGAGGTCCTGGCACCATTACCCGTTGCAGCGGTGGAAGGGGCTTGAACACGAGGAACTGCAGACGGAGAAGACGCGATCGCCGCTGCTTTCGTACCCGGTCGGGACGATGCTCGATTCGATCTACAAGACGTGGCGCTGGCCGCGCGTGGTGGGGAAAGTGGAACATGATCCGCGGAACCCGCTCGAGTATGCCAAGATTTGGCGCATCGCGCAGCAGTCGGCCGCGGCGGCGGGCAAGCCGGTCAAGTTCGGCACTTGTTCGGCGCAAGTGCTTGGTTTTTTCCTTGACAGTCACACGCCCGGGTACGATCTGGACGACAAGAAGCAACTGATTTGGGACATGGCGGAGGCCATGAACCGCGAGTTGCGGCAGCTCGCCGCTTCGGGCTGCCAGGTGATCCAGGTCGAGGAGCCGACCCTGCACTTCATGGCGCGTTACTACCCCGAGCAGAAGGCGTTCATCGATTTTTTGGTCGAAGCGTTCAACCGCGAAGTCGATGGGCTGGAGGGTGTCGAGGTCTGGATCCACACCTGCTGGGGCAATCCGAACATGCAGAAGGTGTTCAAGGACGAGTCCTACGCCAACTCGATCGACATCTATCTCAACCGGCTCAAGGGCGATGTGTGGACGATCGAGGCGGCGGAAAACGATTTCAAAGAGCTGCCGCTCTTCGATGCCTACAAGAACTCGCTCAAGAAGAAGGTCGCCGTCGGGGTCATCAGCCATCGCACGCTCCAGGCGGATTTCCCGGTGGTTGTCGCGGACCGCATACGGCGGTGCCTGCAGCATATCCCAGCCGACAAGCTGGTGCTTTCCACGGACTGCGGTTTTGGCCGCCAGGGGATGAACCGGCACCTGGTGTTCTTCAAGACCACCGCCATTCCGATGGCCAGGAACATCGTGTTGAAGGAACTGGGGCTGCCCGAGCGGTACGTCCCGGCGGCGGACGACAAACTGGCGTGGGATCAACTCCCGGACTACGAGTCCTATACCCACCTGAAGCCGCTGCGGTGATCGTCGTGGCCGAGGTTCGGTGGTGACCGCCGCCGGCTGCGGCGGTCTCGGGTAGCTTACCGTACTCTTCCCAACCCGAACTGGTCTCCGTTTCGGACGGGGACGCCGGCCTCGAAATCGATCTCGATCATCTTCTCGCTCTGCACGTCCTGGCCAGTCTCGTCCTTGAGCGTCGCGACGATCTTGCGGGTGGCCGTGTCGATGACGTCGCCGGTCGAGGGATAGCCGTAGCGTCCGTCGAGGCTAAAGGTGACCCAGCCCGGTTGGTCGCACAGCTCGAGGCTTGCGAGTTGTTTCGGGGGCATCACGGTCGCATCGAAGATGTGCAGGCGGCTATTGTGCGCGTCGGTGAGCCAGAGCTCCTTTTCGTCCGGCGTGAGGCCGATGCCGTGGCTGGGGCAGCCGTGGCGTTTGGTGGGACCCTTTTCCCAGCCCTGGACAACGACGCGGTGGAGCAGCTTACCCGTGCGCAGGTCGCCGACCTCGAACCCGAGCAACTCATTTACGTTCACGAAGCAGAGAGTCTGGCCGCCGTTGACGGTGAACGGCCGGATCACGTTGCCGAAGGGACCGACGGACTGAGCCGGCGAGTTGTTAGCGGTGTTGATGACGGTCAGGACGGGCGACTTCAGGCCGGCCAGGTAGGCCCGGCTGCCATCGAGGCCCACGATGGTGTTGTGGGCGCCGGAATTGGGGACGATCTTAGCCATCACGTCGCCGTTGCGCGCCTCGAGGACATGCCAGTGCGCGCCCTCGAGCGAGGGAGTGTAGATCTTCGAACCGTCGGGCGAGATCGACATGCGGTCGCACCCGCCATCATAAGCGCGTTCCCAGAGGACCTGGCCGGTTGCGAGGTCCATGCAGGTCAGGGTCTTGATCGTCGAAACATAGAGGCGCTTGTTGCCTGCATGAGCGCAGACGCCCTTGACGTTGAGTGGCTTGCCATTGGCGTCCACGCCGGCGCTCTTGATGCGTCTCACGAACTTGTGCCCGTGGTCGATGTCGAACACCAGAACACCGTGGCCGCCGTATTCGAGGTAATCCCGGATGCCGGGAACAGCGACGTAGAGGAACCGACCGGAGACCGCCGCGGTGTCAGGAGCAGCTCCCCGGGAACCGGGAAGGATGGCGAGGGCGGTGGCGATGGGCAGCAGCGCCCGCAGGATCAGAAGACGGGGCCCGAGGGCGAAGCAGGAGCGGTGCATGGGCGCATCCTCGCGGAGCTTGCCAGGGAACGCAAGCGCGGGAACGGCGCGGCGCAGGCCTGCCGCGTTGCGCGCAGGCCGCTACTCTCACTCGTCCCGGACGCAGACGATGTTGACCAGGTCCAGGCCCAGCCCCGTAGCCTTCTCGTGTTTGCCGACGAGTTTGAACATGAGGTTGTTCCTGCCGGCGTTCAACTCGAGACGGCCCAGCAACACCCGATCGCTCTTGACTCGTTCTTCGGCGTAGAGATCGACCGGGTCCGCCACGGGGTTCTCGTTCTGGAACAACTGGACCTTCGCTTGCGCGGGGCCTTTGACGGCCTCGAGATAGACGCGGTACGAGCCCGCGGCGGGCAGGTCGCACGCGGGCGAGAAGAAGTGCGGCCCGAACCAGTCCTGGTTCGTCGCCGTGAGTGAGAGGAACCGCACATCCTCGCCTCCGAGCTTCTCCATCTTGCGTGTGAGGCTGGCGCGATCGAAGGACCACGCGTGGATGGGCGTCTCCCACCAAACGGGGAAGATGGCCTCCTTAGGGTCCTCCACCTTGCGGTCCGTGAGAGGCGGCAGCTCGAGGCTGGCCGTGGGGCGCTGCTCCGAGTAAAGATAAGTGACGCTGACGTAGTCGGTGAGGATGTTGTTCTTTTCGCCCGAGTGTTCGATGGTCTGGCGCAGGCTCTTGCGGAAGGCATAGGCGTCTCCCAGGAAGAGGCGATAGGCGCCCGTCCGCCCGAGCGGCTTGAGGTAACCGAGGCATCCGCTTAAGGGGAACGAGATGCGTTTCTCCCACCGATCGGGCACGTCGTACCAGCCGCCGTTGAAGAAATCTTCCGAGCCTGTGCCATGAATGGTCAATTCACCGTCGATGGTGGTCTGATCATCGCCCTCGAAGAACAAGGTCTTGCCGGATTCGAGACCCTGAGCCTGCAGCACCACGCCCACGAGGTGCCCGCGTCCCTGGGTGTCGATGAACGTAAACGGTTCGCCCAGCCGCGTCGGATTCTCCCGCCGCCACACGGCGTAGAACTTGCCTTCGTCCGCCGTGCGTGGACGGTCCGCGGAGACAATCTCCGCCCGGAGCTCGAGGCCCGGTCCTTCGTCAGCCACGACTTCGACCGAGGCACTGCGCTCGAAGGGCATGGGGAAATAGCAATAGTTGGTCGCTCCCGCGGTGCCCACCAGCAACGATCGCATGGCTGGCTCACCCCAGGCGTAGCCGAAGAAGTCGCCCAATGGGCAAAGCACGGCCGGCGCCTCGCCGTCGAACGCAATGCGCAGCAGGAGCGCGCGCGACTTGTCGCGCATCGCCTCGGCCGGCCAGACGCGCAGGCCCACGATTCGTCCGCCTTGGCCGGCCTTGAAGAGCTGGCCTGTCGATCGCGCGCCAAGACTGAGCGTGGTGTGGGTGACTTGCAGAGCGGCGCCTGGCGGGGCGGTGAGAGAGCTCAAATCCGCCCCGGGCTGGCGCCACAATTGGCAGACCTTGTCGCACAAGGCCTGGTCGTCCGCCGACCGCTGGGGCTTGAAAGTGGTCAGCGCTGTGCCCGGCGCAAACGACGCGTAGTTGATCTGGTAAAACTGCACCTTCGGAGCCCGCATGCGTACGAGGCAGGACTTGGCGAACGGCATAGGCACGTAACACCAGTAGCCCCCGGCGCCGAAACCCACGAGCGGGCGCGGAAAGCCCGGCTCACGTCCCAGGAACAGATCGCGGAACTTGACGCTTACGCGCGGGGCGGCCTCTCCGTCGAAGAGAAACTCGAGCACATCGTCGCTCGGCGTCGGAGTCCACACACGGTAGATCACGCCGGGCCCTTGCAAGTCGGCCAGCACGAGGCCCTCGGCATCCTTCCGGACGAATGAGTATTTGCCCGAGAAGCCGTCGTCGTTGCCGCCAGTGCGGTCGTAACTCGAGATCGATCCGACCTTCACGGCTGATTTGAAGGCCGGCAGGCGATCCAAGCGGCAAAGTTCCTCGAGGCCGACGGGGTCCGCGAGGCAGCGGGCGAGCAGCCCGAAGGCCGGGAACCAACGCGAAGCAAGGGGACGCAGCGGTTTCATGGCTGCCACCTTTAGCAGGACTCGAGGTGGTTCGCCACGGTTATTGCGCGGTGGCGGCCCGGCCTGGAGTGCCCGGTTGCCGGGCGTCCTAATCATAGCGTTCGCGTTGGGGAAATTACTACAGAGAATCACCGCTTGCGCTCGGCGCGGAACCTCCTTATCTTGCGCCCTCATGAACCTGACATCACTCACATCGGCAGACTTCAAGAACATCGTCAAGCTGCTGGGGAACAAGGAGGCTCTCCAGCAGCGCATTGCCGCCATCGATCGCGAACTCGCCCAGTTTGGCTCGAGCGCGGCGGCTCCTGCCGCGCCCACCCGCGGACGCAAGCGCGGACGGCCCGCCAAGCGGCGGCCGCGCGGCCAAATCAAGGAGACGATCATCGGCCTGGTGAAGGGCGCCGGCAAAAACGGCCTCACGGTGAGAGAAGCCGCCAGGCGCCTGGGAGTGAATGCTCAGCGGATGTATGTCTGGTTCGGCTCGACCGGCAAGAAGGTAAAGCAGATAAAGAAGACCGCACCAGGGACCTACGCCTGGGTCGAGTAACGGGGCTTTCCAAGGCCTTCGCAGGCCCGGCAGCGAGAGGGTGAGCTGGTTGGCATCGCGTGATCGATGTCCACGCTCGTGGCAGCGACGCTTTGCTCGCCCTCGCGGACGCCGCGCAGGCCGCGACATTCCTATGGCACGGCGGGGTGCGGCAGCTTAGTCTAAGCAGGGTATGCGACCACGCCGCTGCACACGGTCGTTAGCCTTGCTCTGGCTGGCGGGCCTGAGCCTGGCGCTTGGGCTGCTGATGCAAGCCGCGGCGCCGGCCAGCGGAAAGGAACGGCTGCGCCGGCTCGTACGCTTGCCGCGGGTGAGTTTCCAAATCGGCGTGGGGTTCGACTCACGGCGCGGGTTCGGAATGACCTTGACCACGCCGGGCGCGGGCGGCGAGATCGAAGACCTGCGCAAGGCCATGGAGGGAGACGGCCGCGATGCGCCGCGCTATCAACGGTTGGGCGCGCTCTACTACGACCTCGCCGACTCGGCGCAGGCTCGTCAGGCCTGGCTGCGCGCCGTCGAGCTCTACCGGCGGCAAGGTGCTGAACAATCCGACAACGCGACGCTACTGGTTGGGTTGGGCGAGGTCCTCGGGGCGCTCGGCCGGGCCGAGGAGGCCGAACGCCTCCTGCGCAAGGCGGTGAAGGTGGCCCCAGGGGATTGGCGTCCGCAAGCGGCCCTGGGGCGCTTTCTGGCGTCCCAGACTGTGGTCGCGATTGCACTGGACGCTCACCGCGCCCTTGATTCGTCAGCCATCGCCGCCGCAGGCGGCCAATCCGCGGAGGCCAGACTCGAGCCGGCCCAAGCCGAGAAGGGCCGCAAACTGATCGCCGAGGCGCTTGCCTGTCAGGACCGAGCGGTCGAGTTTGCGCCGCAGGAGGTCGAGCCCTACATCAGCCGGGCCGGTGCGCGCTGTGTTCACGCCGCGCTCAACGCGGTGCTCGCCGCCGCCGGAGGGGACGAATCGCAAGACACGCGGGCCTGGACGAAGTTCCTGGCCCCAGCCGCGCTCTCCGACCTCCAGACCGCAGTGCGGCTGAACGGGCGGGACTTCCGGCTCCTCGCCGCAGCCGCTCTTTATGAAGTATTCCTGGCGGCTGGCGAACATGGTCTGGCGCGGATGGAGGACCTGGCCCGGGGGGCGGTTTGGGGCCTGCTGCCCGACGGCACGCGGCAATCCGTGCGCAAGGCGATGGACCGCCTCGAGGACCTGACCCAAGGCTCGGAAGCCCGGCCGGCCGCGGGCGCTTTGGAGGCCCTTGGCATCCTGCAGTACCTGGTGGTGCGGGACCTGCGCGGCGCCGAGAGCAGCCTCCGCCGCGCCGTGGCGCTGGACCCCGCGCGCGAGCAGGCCTGGGAGACACTCATCCTGCTGCTGGCCCTCTCGGATCGCCCGGCCGAGCTCCTCCCGGTCTGCGAAGCCCGGCTCAAGCAGCGGGACACGGCGCACAACCGCGTCCTGGTCGCCAAGGCTTGCGAACAGCTCAACCTGCAGGACCGCACCCTGGCCGAGGGCGAGGCCGCCCAGCGCCGGTATCCGGACGACCTGACCGCGAACCTGGCGTTGGTGGCGGCGCTATTGAAATACAACAGCGAGCCCGTCGTGCTGTTGCGCGCGGCACAACTGCTTTCGAAGGCCGAGCAACTGCTCGGCGCGTCGGCCTCGCGCGATGAATTGGTGAATGTCCTCGTGATCCGGGGCCTGTTTTTCGGGCTGGCGGATCGTCCGGACGATGCGCGTGCGCACCTGCGCAAGGGGCTCGAGCTCGACCCCGATCATCCGCAGGCGCGCGAGGCGCTCGAACTGCTCGAGTAGGGACGCGTCAGGGCCGCCCCGCCCGCGTCCAGGCAGGGCCGGCGCGCGTCCTCAGCCGCTCGGTTCAACGGTGGGCTGCAACTCGTCCAACTCGTCCATCTGGCGCAGGTAATCGAACACGCGCGCGGCCTCCTGCTCGTCCACCATGCTGATGGCGAAGCCGACGTGGACAATCACATAGTCGCCCACGCGGGCCTCGGGAACATACGCGAGATTAACTTCCTTGACAATCCCGCCGAAGCTCACTTTGCCGCTCCGCTGGAGCGGGTCCCCGTCCACGATGCTGAGGATTCTGCCAGGGACGGCGAGGCACATCAGGCATCCTTCCTGCCGCGGAGGGCCCGCGCCGCGGCCATGACCTGCCCCAACGCCAGGCCGCCGTCATGCGGCGGGATGCGTTGGTGCCAGAACACCTGGAATCCCTCCTCGCGCAACCGGCGCACACTGCCTTCGAGCAGGCACTTGTTCTGGAAGCAGCCGCCGCTGAGCACCACCCGCGGCTCACGCAACCGGCGGGCCACCGCAACGATGCACTCGACCAGCGCGTTATGGAACTTTGCGGAGATCACCCAAACCGGAACCTCCGCGCGCAGGTCGAAGAGCAGCTCCTTGATCAAGGGGGCCCAGTCCACCACCAGTGGCGCGCGCCCGGCGAGGGGCGCACGATTGGCCGCGTTCGGCGACACGGTTTCAGGGCTCGCCGGCTCGCCGGGTTGGGCCGGCTCACCTGTGAGCAGCCGTGTGGGGTAGGCCTCGTTGGAGTCCTCCTCGTCCACCGCGAATTCGAGGTCCATCGCGGCCTGGCCTTCGCAGCGCACGACCTGCCGCAGCCCGGTCAGCGAGGCCACGGCGTCGAAAAGCCGGCCGGCGCTCGAGGTCCAGGGCGAGTTCACCTGGCCGGCGAGCATCCGGCCGAGGTTGGCGAGTTCCTCGGGGGTGAAGGCCTGCACCGGCGCGAGGTCAGGCCGGGCGAAGGCCGACGGGCCAAACATCTCGTAGAGCACGCCCAGCGCCGAGCGCCTCGGCTCTTCGATGGCCTTCTCGCCTCCCGGGAGCCTGAACCGGCGCAAATGCCCAACCCGCTCGAAGGAATCCTCCGTGAGGCGGAGGAACTCGCCGCCCCACACTGTCTCATCCAGCCCATATCCCGTTCCATCCCACGAGACCCCAAGCACCGGCGCCGACAGGCTATTCTCCGCCATGCACGCCAGCACGTGCGCGTAGTGGTGCTGCACGTGGAATACCTCCGCGCCCAGGCTCTCGGCATGGTGCGTGGACGCGTAGTCGGGGTGCGCGTCGGACGCCACGACTTTCGGGAGAACCCCGTGCAGCCGCTGCATGTCGCTGATCGCGCGCTCGAACGCGGCGACCGACGGCGCGCCCGCCAGGTCCCCGATATGCTGGCTCACGAAGACCTGGTTGCCGACCCCCAGCGCCACCGTGTTCTTCAAATGCCCGCCCACCGCAAGGATCGGGGGAACGGGCGCCGCCAGCGTCACCGGCAGTGGCGCGTAGCCGCGCGCCCGCCGCAACACCAACTCGCGGTCGAGCACCACGCGTGCCACTGAATCGTCCACGTGCCGCACGATCGGCCGGTCGTGCACGAGAAACAGGTCCGCAATGCCCCTCAATCGTTCGAGGGCCTCGTGCTCGTCGGTGCAGATGGGTTCCTCCGACAGGTTCCCGCTGGTGGCCACCAAGGCCCGGCCGAAGCGCCGGAGCAGCAGGTGATGCAGCGGCGTGTAAGGCAGCATCACTCCCAGGCAAGGGTTCCCGGGCGCAACGCCTGGGGCCACGGTCGCACGGCCCGCGCGGCCCGCGCTTCGCCGGCGCCGCAACAGGAGGATCGGCGCCTCCGGCGAGCGCAGCGCGCGCGCTTCCAATACCGAGACTTGACACTCCTGGCGCACCAGGGCCAGGGACGGAAACATCAACGCCAGCGGTCTCTCCTCGCGGTGCTTGAGGCGGCGAAGCCTGCACACTGCTTCCTCATCGGCCGCATCCACCAGGAGATGGAAGCCGCCCAGTCCTTTGACGGCGACGATTGCGCCATTCCCCAAGGCCGCGACCGCCCCAGCCAACGCGTCCTCGCGGCTGGTTCGCGGGCGGCCCGCGCCGTCCCAGAGCTCGAGGTGCGGCCCGCACGCGGGGCAGGCGTTGGGCTGGGCGTGAAAGCGGCGGTCGCGCGGGTCCTCATACTCGGCGCGGCACTGCTCGCACATGACGAAGCCGCTCATGGACGTGTTCGGGCGATCGTAAGGCAGCGCCGTTATGATGCTGAATCGCGGTCCGCAGTGCGTGCAGTTGGTGAAGGGATAGCCGAATCGCCGGTTCCCCGGATCGAAGACCTCCGTGAGGCAGTCCGGGCAGGTGGCGATGTCGGGCAGCACCAGCGCGGTCCGCGCGCCGGTGTCAGAGCTGGGCCGGATGTCGAACCGGCGATAACCAACGGCCTCGAGGCAGACGGATTCGAAGCTCTGAATCGAGCTGCGCGGGGGGCGTTCGGCCTCGAGCCGCAGGAGGAACCGTTGCAGTTCCGCAGGGGCGCCCTCGGCTTCGATCGTCACGCCCTGGCAGGAGTTCCCCACCCATCCCGTCAAGCCATGTTCGCCTGCCAACCGGAAGACAAAGGGCCGGAAACCGACGCCTTGCACGGCCCCGTGAATGGTGACGCGCACCCGTTCCGCCGGGGTGGGTTGGTGGCTTGATGCGACGGGCGTTTCGGCGGCGGCGATCATGGTTGCAGACGGTGGCTTGGGCGGACGGCGTGGGGCGGCGCGCCGGCGAGCCCGTCACTCGGGCGATCCGTAGAACTCGACCAATTGGAGGTGCGTGGCGTGGAGTCGCTGCAGGAGCACTTTGGTGGTCCGGCAGGCCAGTTCGTAACCGAAACTCGGGTTGGCTTCGGCTTACGTCCGAAGGAAGCGCGTTTCCCAGGCCAGGCGTCGATCTCGGAGAGGGCGCGCACGTTGAAATGCCAGCGAAAGGGCGGCACCAGCCAGGCCCAGCCGAGCGCGTCGCCCGGACCGAGTTTCTGCGTCACGACCGGGTCCCGGCCCTGGAGCGGGGTCTCGAGTGCCACTTCGCCCTTGAGGATCAGGTAGAACCGGACCGCTTCGCCGCCCGGGGGTGAAATGACCGCCCCCGCGGGGAAGTGCGCCCGGGATGCTCCTTGAATGAGCAGCGGGAAGTAATCGGGCTTCAAGCCCTCCCAGAACGGCTGTTGCCTGATGATGGACTCAAGGTTTTCCATGGCGATCCTCACGGCGCCGGACGGTCGGCGCTCAGTCCGTCTTGTCCGGTCTCGCCGCCGGTTCACCGTCAGCAGGAACCGCCTGACGGAGCGGGCTGGGTCGAGGTTGGAATGTGCTCACGTCCTACGATCCACCGCGGGAGAGGCTGGCGCTTACCAATCCTTGCCAGCCTCTTTACATTATTTGTCATCGCGGTGACTCGCCCCTCGCCACCCGGGCAACACTGCGGACCCAGGCGGGTTCGACAGGGAGCTAGCAAATCCGCGGCAGTTGCTCGCCGCTGAGCAGGTCTAAAATCCGCCGGGCGCCGATCGCGCTCTTCATGGTCACGCGTCCGGGCGAGTCGAGGAGCACTTTCCCTACCGCACAGGCGCCGCCGCCTTGCGGATGCCCGCGCATGATGGCCACCGCGCGTTCCGCGTCCTTCGCCGCCACGAACGCCACCAAGCGGCCTTCGTTGGCCACGTAGAGCGGGTCCAGGCCGAGCAACTCGCAAGCGCCGCGGACCTCCTCGCGAACAGGAACCGCGCGTTCCTCGATGTCCACTTGGACCTGCGCGGTGCTGGCGATCTCGTTGAGCGCGGCGGCCAGGCCGCCTCGTGTCAGGTCGCGCAGGCAGTGCACCTCAATGCCTCCCTCGAGCAAGGCGGACACCAAGCCCGCCAGCGGGGCGCAATCGCTCGTGATCGTCGTCTCGAACTGCAGGCCCTCCCGCACCGAGATCACCGCCACGCCGTGCCGGCCCAGGTCGCCGTTGACCAGGACGGCGTCGCCCGGCTTCACCTGACTCGGCCCGAGAGTCAGGTCGTGCTCGATGAGTCCAATGCCCGCGGTGTTGATGAACAGCCCGTCTGCCTTGCCCTTGTCCACCACCTTGGTGTCGCCCGTCACCACCTGCACCGCGGCGGCGTCGGCGGCGGACCGCATCGACTGCACCACCCGCCACAGGGTCTCAATCGGGAGGCCCTCCTCGAGGATGAACCCGGCACTGAGCCAGCGCGGCCGGGCGCCACACATCGCCAGGTCGTTCACCGTGCCGTTGACCGCCAGCGTCCCGATGTCGCCGCCGGGAAAGAACAACGGGCGCACCACGTAGGAATCGGTGGTGAACGCCAGACGCCGGCTCTGGATCGGGATGACCGCCCCATCGTGCCGCGTCTCCAGCAGGGGATTGGCGAAAGCGCGCAGGAACATCCGCTCGATCAACTGCTGCATGAGGCGCCCGCCCCCGCCATGCGCCATCAACACCTGCGTGTGATCTGTCAGCGGCGCGGGGCAGTTCGAGGGAAAGTCGGTGGGCATGGCGGGATTTGCGGCAGCGGGCGCCAGGGCTCACGCGGGTGCGCGCCGGTAGCGGTGGTAGGCGGCACAGGCGCCCTCGCTCGAGACCATCGTTGCCCCGAGCGGATGCTCCGGCGTGCAGCGTGTGCCGAACGCCGGGCAATCGGACGGCTTGCGGACACCCTGCAGAACCAGCCCGCTGATGCACTCGGCCGGTTCCTGCACGCTGCGACCGGCAACATCGAACCGGCGCTCGGCATCGAACCGCTCATAAGCGGCGCTCAATCCGAAACCGCTTTGCGGGATTTCGCCGACGCCACGCCATTTACGCGGGATGACTTGGAACACCTCGCGAATGAGCCGTTGCGCCGCGGAGTTGCCTTCGCGCCGGACGGCGCGCACGTACTGGTTCTCGACCTCGGCCCTTCCTTCCTCGAGCTGGATCACGCACATGTAGATCCCTTGCAGGATGTCCAGGGGTTCGAACCCGGTCACCACGATGGGGACGCGGTATTTGGCCGCGAGCGGTTCGTACTCGCTGCAACCCATCACCGCGCAGACATGGCCAGCGGCCAGGAACCCCCGCACGCGGTTCTCCGGCGCTCCCAGGATCGCCTCCATCGCGGGCGGCACCAGCACGTGGGAAACCAACAACGAGAAATTCGCCAGTCTGTGCTGGGCCGCCTGGCACACCGCCATCGCGTTGGCGGGGGCGGTGGTCTCGAAGCCCACGGCGAAAAAGACCACCTGCCGTTCCGGGTGCGCGCGCGCGAGCCGCACGGCGTCCAGCGGCGAGTACACGATCCGCACGTCCCCGCCCTGGGCCTTCACCGACAACAGGTCGGTGGTGCTGCCTGGCACGCGAAGCATGTCGCCGAACGAACAAAAGATGACCTCTGGACGCGAGGCGATGGCGATGGCCTTGTCGATGAGTTCGAGCGGGGTGACGCACACGGGACAGCCCGGACCGTGCACCAGGGTCAGGGACTTGGGCAGGAGTTCGTCGATGCCGAATTTGACGATCGCGTGCGTTTGCCCGCCACAGACCTCCATGATCGTCCAGGGCCGCGTCGTGACGCCGGCGATGGCGCGCCCGAATTCCTCGGCGAGGTGGGCGTCGCGATATTCATCGACAAATCTCATCGTTCGTCCCCGGCCCTTGCGCGTGCGCAGCCGCGTGGATGCCGACGACGTGCCCGCAGCGTAGGGCCGGGGGTGTCGGAACGCAAGGCGCGGCCAACAGGGCAA
>Ga0233425_10001001_pt1 | contig 67380 bp, 67 predicted proteins | sample Watercolumn_Towu_2_FD_181712 | JGI IMG/M metagenome (GOLD analysis project Ga0233425, IMG submission 181712) | Freshwater microbial communities from Lake Towuti, South Sulawesi, Indonesia - Watercolumn_Towuti2014_140_MG | ecosystem: Environmental > Aquatic > Freshwater > Lake | place...
CGCTTGAACTCCGGGCTAAAGACACGTCGCCCGTCCGCCTTCCGTGGGTACTCGCCCATGGCTCCCCCCGTCGAATCTTACGTCCCCAGGGTGAGCAGTCGAAACGGGGAGCATTGCAGGCCGCGCGATCGCCGAGGGCCGTCCGCTCGTCTCCGCCAACATCCTGACCGACGCGCGCGTGTCGCTGCTGCCCGAGAGCCGCGCGCGCATCGAGCGCTCGGGCTACCGCGCGCTGCTCGCGGTCCCGCTCGTCGCGCACGACCGGATCCTCGGCGCGCTCGCCGTCGGCGATCGCGAGGGCCGCGTCTTCACGGGCGACGATCAGCAGCTCGTGCAGGGCTTCGCCGACCAGGCCGCGCTCGCGCTCGCGAACGCCGAGCTCTTCCAGGAGACGCGCGCGCGCCTGAACCAGACGCGCCGGCTCGCGGAGCTCAGCCAGCTCGTCACCTCCTCGCTCGACCAGCGGCTCGTGCTCGACTTCGTCGCCGAGGCCGCGCTCGATCTCCTCGAGGTCGACCTCGCGCGTCTCTGGCTGGTGGAAGGCACGGACGGCCACTTGCGTCTGGCGGCGAGCCGCGCGGTCGGCGAGCTGCCGGTGGAAGGCGGCGTCGAGCTGTTGCCGCCCGGCGCCGGGCTCGCGGGCTGGGTGGTGAAGGAGCGGCGCAGCCGCAGCGCGCCCGATCTCCTCTCCGACCCGCAGGTCTTCCAGAAGGACTGGTTCATCAAGGCGGGCATCGTCTCGCAGCTCGTGGTCCCGCTCGTCGCGGGCGACGCGGCGATCGGCGCGCTCGTCGTCTCCACGCGCACGCGGCGCGTGTTCGACCGCGAGGACGTCGAGCTGATGGAGATCTTCGCCGCGAAGGCGGCGATCGCGCTGAGCAACGCGCGGCTCTATCGCGATGCGCGCGAGGCGTACGAGCAGCTCGCGCGCGCGCAGGAGCTGCTCACGCAGGCGCAGAAGATGGACGCCGTCGGACGTCTCGCGGGCGGCATCGCGCACGACTTCAACAACCTGCTGACGGTCATCATCGGGCGCCTCGACGCGATGCTCGAGGATCTCCCGCAGGACGACGCGCGCCGCGGCGATCTCGACCTCATCGCGGGCGCGGCGGAGCGCGCCTCCGCGCTGACACGCCAGCTCCTCGCGTTCAGCCGCCGCCAGGCCCTCGCGCCGACCGTGGTCGATCTCAACAAGGTCGTCGCCGACGTGTCGCTGCTCCTCCGCCGCCTCATCGGCGAAGACATCGAGATCGTCACCACGCTCGCGCCCGGCTCGGCACCCGTGCGCGCCGATCGCGGGCAGGTCGAGCAGGTACTCGTGAACCTCGCCGCCAACGCGCGCGACGCGATGCCCGGCGGCGGGCGCCTGACGATCAGCACCGAGCGCGTCGAGGTGATGGATCCGCCGCCGCCCGGCGTCGACGCCGCCTCGGGCACCTTCGTCCTGCTGGCCGTGACGGACACCGGACACGGGATGGACGCCGACACGCGCCGCCGCGTGTTCGATCCGTTCTTCACCACGAAGGAGGTCGGCCGCGGCACCGGGCTCGGTCTCGCGACCGTCTACGGCATCGTCAAGCAGCACGACGGACACATCGCGGTCGACAGCAGTCCCGGCGCCGGCGCGTCGTTCCGGATCTACGTGCCGCTCGCCGAGGGCGACACGATCGCGACCGCCGCGTCCGCGGCGCCGCGGCCCGCGGGCTCGGAGACGATCCTGCTGGTGGAGGACGAGCAACAGGTGCGCTCGCTGGCGCGCCAGGTGCTCGAGGCGGCGGGCTACCGGGTGATCGAGGCGGCGCTTCCCGCCGACGCGCTCCGCATCGTCGAGGAATGGCCGGAGCCGATCCACCTGCTCGTGACCGACCTGGTCATGCCGCAGATGAGCGGACGCGCCGTCGCCGACACCGTCTGCCGCGCGCGGCCGGCGATCAAGGTGGTGTTCATCTCCGGATACAGCGCCGACGCCGCGGAGCTCGCGACGGATCTCGAAGGGCCGGGGCGCGGGTTCCTCGCGAAGCCCTTCACGGGACGCGCGCTCGCGCTGAAGGTCCGCGAGGTCCTCGACCGCCACTGACGGCACCGCTGCCCGGTGGGCGCGGCGTAGCGCGCGGCATTCTGCCCGGGGCCGCGAGCTACATTCGAGGCGGACGAGCGGATTTCAGAGGATTTGCGCACCATCCCCGGCTGGCATGTCGCTTGCTAGTCCCCTCGCGGCGGAGGTGCAGATGGGATTCGGAAGGCGAGCGATGGCGTCTGTCCTTCTCGCGCTCGGTGTCCTCGGCGTGATCGTCGGCGTCGGGACTCCCCCGCCGCCGACCCCGATGCCCCTACCCACGGACGGCTGAGCGCCGCGAGCTGACTCAGGCCTTCTTCATCGGACGGCCGCAGCACATCTTCTGCACCATCGCCACCTTGCCGCACTTTGCGCACCGGAATCCGGCCATCGGTCAGGCCCCCAGACCGCGCGAGGTTTCGAGTAGCGACGCCGCCGGCGCCCCGCTCGTGCGCGCGTTCGTCGTGTCGACCGTCACGCGCAGCGCGCGCAGGCCGTGGACACCCTGCAGCTCCTCCAGCTCGACGTCTTCGATGCCGCGCGCGAGGTACCCGAGCGACTGCAGATATTCGACGTAGCCGCGATACTCCGCGGCCTCGGCGGGCTGCGAGTAGATGATCGCGATCCGGCCCGGCTGCGTGATCCGCTCGCTCGTGCCCTTGATCAGCGCCTTGTCGATCCGCTTCTTCACGATCTCGTAGCGGATGTCGTACGCGCCGTCCACGTCGAAGCGCTTCTCGTCGAAGCGGAAGCGGATCGAGAGCGGCAGGTGCTGGACGAGCACCAGGTGCGTGGTCTCGAGCGGCATCGGCAGCTGCGCGCGGATCTGCTCGGCGCGCAGCGCGATGCCGCAGCTCACCATCAGCTGCCACAGCCGGAGGTTCTTCAGGTAGAGCGGATCCCAGCCGCCGTTCTCGAGCAGCGAGGCCCCGACGTAGATCTGGTAGTCCACGCCGTCGGTCTTCTGCTTCTCGAAGTAGTGCGGGAACATCCCCTGCGCGGTCTGCTCCTCGAGCTCGAGGTACGAGGAGATCGCCTCGGCCAGCCGCGTGACGCTCTCCTCGAACCGGCGGCGCTCGTGATAGACGGCGTGCAGCTTCGGGTCGAGCGCCTCGCGATACAGGGCGATGCGCTCGCGCACGCGCGGCCCGAACGTCTCGAGGTGCGGGAAGAGCCGCTCGACGTCCGCGCGCAGGAAGTTGATGACGCCGACCTCGTCGCCCGACTTGAGCCCGCGCTCGATGTGCGCCTCGTGCCTCGCGATGCGATAGCGCAGCTCGTCGAGCGCCGGCAGGAGCTTCTCGCGGTGCGCCTGGTCGATCACGCCCGCCGCGAGCTTGAGCTGGGCGAGCAGGTCCGACTGGATCGCGAGCGCGCGCTGCGTCGAGGACCCGCGGATGTCCGCGAGCCCGTACAGCGGGTATACGTCGGGGAACACGATCGGATCCATCTCCGCCGACGGCTCGCCGCCGTGCTCGCGCATCCGCTCGATCGCGTCGAGCACGGCCCGCCGGAAGCGCCACTCGACGGTCGGATGGATCGCGGTCGCCTTCTCCTTGATGATCGCCTGCACGCGGTTGTTGAACTCGTCGATGCTGCGCCGCACCGCCATCGCGAAGAGCGGGAGGATCTCGGCGAGCTTCGGCAAGTGCATCAGCGTGAAGTCGCCCGGCGTCGGCGACGCGAGCTCGATCGTGCCGATCACGCGGTCCTGGTAGTGCAGCGGCGCGACCACGAGCGCGCGCGTCCCCGAAGCCACGAGGTGATCCTCGACGACGTGACGGTTGCGCTTCTCGGCGAGGTCGTTGACGACGATCGGCCGTTCGCCCTTGACCGTCTGCTCGTAGACGGTGCCGGCGAACTCGGCCATCGCGTGGTGCGCGGAGGCCGCGAAGATGCACGAGTGCTCGAGCCGCTGGCCCGCGTTGAGGAGCAGGACCTTGCCGCCGTCGAGCGCCGCGAGGCTCAGGTGGAGCTCGGGCCGCCGGAACAGCGTCCGCAGCTTCGCCTGGAGATCCTGGAACCGCGCGTGCGAGACGATCGACTCGCGGTCGATGAGGTCGCGCTTGATCGACGACAGCACTTCCTGGTCGGTCACGTCCACCGCGCGGATGACCGTGAAGCCCTCGATCACGAAGCGGTCGGGCGGCAGGGTCTCGAGCAGCGGCGTGACGTCGAAGAAGTAGTCCTCCAGCCGCGCGCGGTCCGCCTCGCCGAACGGCGGCCGGTCGCCGACCACGTGCACGTCGAGGAACGACGAGTCGAAGGTGATGCGGAAGTGGCGCTCGAGCCCCGTCGCGGGATCGGAGGCGACGACGATCAGCGGATACTCGACCTGGAGGTTCACGCCGTAGACGCGCTCGAGGATCACCTTGTAGGCGTGGCGCAGGCGCGCGCGCTTGAGGTTCTCCGGATCGAGGTTGACGTGGCCGCGCACGTGGCGGTCCTCGGTCAGCAGCGCCTCCCGGAATCCCGGCGTCTCGTACACGCTGACGAGGTCGAACGGCATCAGCGCGGCGCCGTACGACTGGTCCCACGCGGCCGGCGCGAACACCGCCGCCATGAGCGCGTCGACGACGTCGCTGTGACGCTCGAGCACCGAGAGATCGGTGATGGGCCCCATGAGCTCGGGCGCGCGGTCGATCGCCTCGCTCACCACCGCGCCGAGCGCGCCGCACACGCCGCCCCCGTCGCCGCCGCCGTCGCCACGCCAGAACTTGATCAGCGGGCGCAGGCTCAGCTGGCGGCGGAACGGAAACGTATCGCCCCCGGGACTCTTCAGTGAGCCGAGATCAGCGTGCGGCGCGGGCGAGTCAGCCGCCATCGGTCCCTCCATATGTCCCATTTCGACGCGGGATTCGGGACGTGAGGTTCCAGTCTAACGGCGTCGCCCGGCTCGCGGCAAATCCGCGGGCCTTGCGCCCCGCGAGCCCGTTGGTGTATTAACGACGCACCTTTCCGACTCAGAACCCACCCGTTCTCAACGCTGAGGGGGCTATAAGGAGGCTGTCGATGGTCGAGCGATGGCATGACGAACCGTGGGCGCGCGACATGTGGTGGAGCGGCAAGACGACGCGGCGGAAGTTCCTCGGGCTCTCGGCTGCCGCGGCGGGCGCTCTCGGCGCGACGATGCTCGTCCCCGCCCCCTGGCGCGAAGCGTTCGGCCAGGCGAAGCCGTACAAGATCGGCGTCCTTCAGCCACTGACAGGCGCCGCCGCCGCCGGCGGCAAGACCGCGCTGGTCGGCACGCAGCTCGCGACCAACCGGATCAACAAGGCCGGCGGCATCAACGGCCGCCCCGTCGAGCTGGTCGTGGCGGACTACGAGTCGAAGCCGGACGTCGGCCGCCGCAAGGCGGAGAAGCTGGTCGTCGAGGACAAGGTCGACGTCGGCGAAGGCGGATATCTCTCGAACGTCTGCCTCGCGTGCATGCCGGTGTTCGAGGAGCACAAGACGGTGTACATGATCGGCGTGTGCCTCGACACCACGATCACCACCAGCAAGTGCAACCGCTACACGTTCCGCCCGTTCGACTACGCGCCCTCGCAGGCGGTCGCGATCGCGCCGTACCTCGTCAACAAGATGGCCAAGAAGTGGCACATCGTGTTCCTCGACTACGCGTGGGGCCAGTCGACGCGCGACGCGTACATCGAGCAGATCAAGAAGAACGGCGGCGACGTCGTCGGCACGACGGGCATCCCGCTCGGCACGGCCGACATGACGGCGTTCATCTCGAAGATCACCGGCAGCTTCGACGGGCTGTTCGCGATCATGTTCGGCGCGAACGCGGTGACGTTCACGAACCAGGCGTACGACCTCGGCCTGCTCAAGAAGGCGAAGTACGCGGGTGACGGCGCCGTCGCCGAGTCCACGCACCTCGCCGCGCTCGGCAACAAGGTCGAAGGCTTCGTCGGCGTCAACCGCTACATCCCCGTGTTCACGAAGCCGCTGGACACGCCGTACCACAAGAAGTTCTTCGACGAGTCGAAGGTGCTGCTGAAGCAGATGGACCCGTCGGGCCCGGACCCCGACCGCTACGTGCAGTCGAACTTCGAGGCCATGAACTTCCTGAAGCTCGGGATGCAGAAGTCGGGCTTCCGCGACCGCGGGGACGCCATGAAGCTGATCGAGGCGCTCGAGGGCATGGAGGTCAAGGAGAGCGACGACTTCCCGCAGGGCGACAAGCTCCTGCGCAAGGAAGACCACCAGGCGTTCCTGCGCCAGTTCATCTTCGACATCCACCAGGGCAAGCACCGCCTGCTCGACGTCGTCAATCGCGACAAGGTCGTCGTCCCGCCCGCCTGCAGTTTCCCGAAGGCGTGACGAGCGCGTCCATCCACGGGTCGACCACCCCGGCCGGCAACGGCCGGGGTGGGCCGGCCGGCTCCGACATGGTCCTCCGCATCGAGGGCCTCTCCATGCGCTTCGGAGGGCTCAACGCGCTCAACAACGTCTCGATGAGCGTCCCGCGCGGACAGATCCGCGCGATCATCGGGCCGAACGGCGCGGGCAAGTCGACGTTCTTCAACTGTCTGACCGGTGTCTTGCATCCGACCGGCGGGCGCATCGTCTTCGACGGCGGCGAGATCACCGGGCTGCCGCCGCACCGGATCTCGCAGAAGGCGATCGCGCGCTCCTACCAGATCACCAACATCCTGCCCGGCGCCACCGTGCTCGAGAACGTGCGCATCGCCGTGCAGTCGCGCCACCACTCGTGGAGCCTGCTCCGCCACCATCGCGCCTTCCAGGACGTGATCGCGCAGGCGCGCGGCGTCCTCGCGTCGGTCGGCCTCGCGGAGAAGGAAGAGGAGCTCGCGTCGAACCTCTCGCACGGCGAGCAGCGCAACCTCGAGATCGGCATCGCGCTCGGCACGGAGCCGAAGCTCCTCTGCCTCGACGAGCCGACCGCGGGCATGAGCGTGACGGAGACGCACGCGACGGTGGAGCTGATCCGCCGCATCGCCGCGAACCTGACGATCATGATCGTCGAGCACGACATGGAAGTCGTGATGGGCCTCGCGCACACGATCACGGTGCTCCACTACGGCGAGGTGCTCGCGGAAGGCACGCCGGCGGCGATCCAGGCGAATCCGCGCGTGCAGGAGGTCTACCTCAAGACCTGATGCTCACGCTCGACGGCGTCCACACCTACTACGGCAAGTCCCACATCCTGCACGGCGTCTCGCTCGAGGTGCGCCCGGGCGAGGTCGTCGGCCTGCTCGGCCGCAACGGCGTCGGCAAGTCGACGACGCTGAAGACGATCATGGGGCTCGTGCGCCCGTCCGAGGGCACGATCTCCTTCGAGGGCAAGGACATCGCGGGCGCGCCGCCGTACCGGCTCGCGCGTGTCGGGCTCGGATACGTGCCGGAAGACCGCCGCATCTTCAAGCTGCTCACCGTGCTCGAGAACCTTCGCACCGGGCTCGACCGGCCCGAGGTGACCGCCGAGCGGCGTGAGCAGCTGCTCGAGAAGGTCTACAGGAGCTTTCCGATCCTGAAGGAGCGGCGCAACCAGGCGGGCGGCACGCTCTCCGGCGGCGAGCAGCAGATGCTCGCGATCGCGCGCGCGATGATGCTGGAGCCGCGCATCATCCTGCTCGACGAGCCCACCGAAGGCCTGATGCCGCGCATGGTCAGCCAGATCCGCGAGATCATCGAGATCCTCCACCGCGAAGGCGTCGCGATCCTGCTCGTCGAGCAGAACGTGCCGATGACGCTCGCGGTGTCCGACCGCTGCTACATCATGGAAAAGGGCGTCGTGCGCCACCACGCGCCGGCCGCCGACCTCCGCGCCGATGCCACCGTCATCCACCAATACCTGGGAGTCTGAGGGATGATTCCCTTCGATCAGATCCTCGTGCAGATCGTGAACGGGCTCGTGAACGGCATGATCCTGGCGCTCGTCGCGTCGGGGCTCACGCTGATCTTCGGGATCATGGACATCGTGAACTTCGCGCACGGCGACCTCTTCATGCTGGGCGCGTACATCGGGACGACCGCGTTCGTCACCACCGGCAATTTCTGGTTCGCGCTCGTGGTCGCCGTCCTCACGATGGCGGTGCTCGGGGCGCTGCTTCAGATGACAGCGCTCCGGCCGCTGCTCGGCCGTGATCCGCTGACGACGATCCTCGCCACGTTCGGCATCTCGCTCATCATCCAGAACTACGCGCTGTGGCAGTACGGCCCGGTGCCGCGCAAGCTCATCGAGCCCGTGACCGGCCACTTCCGGCTCTTCTACGTCGAGTACCCGGTCTATCGTCTCGTGATCGCGCTGATGTCCGCGGCGATCATCGGCGGGCTCTACCTGTTCATGAAGTACGGCAAGCACGGCATCTGGATCCGCGCGACCACGCAGGACCGGGTGATGGCGGAGGCGATGGGCATCCCCGTCCCGCTCGTCCACACGGTGGTGTTCGCGATCGGCGCCGCGATGGCCGCCGCGGCCGGTGTGCTCTTCGGCCCCACGGTCGGCATCGAGCAGACGATGGGCTTCGGCTTCACGCTGCGCGCGTTCGTCGTCGTGGTCGTGGGCGGGATGGGGAACCTCGGCGGCTCGATCCTCGCGTCGATCTTCATCAGCCTGCTCGAGTCGCTGGCGACGATCTGGGTCAGCCCCGCGCAGGCGGTCATCGTCTCGTTCGTCGCGCTGATCCTGACGCTGCTGATCCGGCCGACCGGCCTCTTCGTGCCGACGCCGAAATGAGCACGATCGCGCCGGACGCGACAGGGGCGACGGATCGCGAGCTCGGCGCGCGCGCGACCGGGCCGAGCATGGGCTACTGGACGGGGTTCTTCATCGTCGTGGCGGCGCTGGCCGCGGCGCCCTACGTCCTTCCCGAGTTTTGGCAGCGGTTCACGACCGAGATCCTGATCTGGGGTCTGCTCGCGATGTCGTCGGACCTGCTGATCGGCTACACGGGCATGGTCTCGTTCGGTCACTCCGCGTTCTTCGGGCTCGGCATGTACGGCGCCGCCGCGGCGCTGCTCGCCGTGCGGCCGCCGAACCTCTGGCTCGCGCTCCTGACCGGCCTGATCGCCGCCGCGGTGATCGCGATGTTCGTGGCCTTCTTCTCCACCCGGCTGCGCGACATCTATTTCTCGATCACCACGCTCGTCTTCTCGCAGATCTTCTACGTCATCATCTTCACGTGGACGGAGGTGACGGGCGGCGAGAACGGGCTGACGTTCCGCCAGCCGCCGTTCGGCATTCCCGGCGTCTTCTCCGTGCCATTCACCCGCAACGGGCTGCACTGGTTCGTGCTCGGGGTGGTGGTGATCTCCTACCTCGTGCTCCGTCGGATCACGCAGTCGCCCTTCGGGATGGTGATCCAGTCGATCCGCGAGAACGAGGCCCGCACGCGCGCGATCGGCTACCACGTGGAGCGCTACAAGATCGTGTCGGTGATGCTGTCGGGACTCTTCGCGGGGCTCGCGGGCGTGCTCTACGCGATCCAGAACAAGTTCGCCGCGCCGGACTTCGTGCTGTTCCTGATCTCCGGCGAGACGGTCATCTTCAACGTGATGGGCGGGATCGGCACGCTCGTCGGCCCGGTGGCCGGCGCGGCGTTCTTTCTCGTGATGAAGGAAGTCTTCTCGCGCTTCTTCTACGAGTACTACCTCATCCCCGTCGGCGTGATCTTCACGCTGATGGTGATCTTCGTCCCCCAGGGCCTCCTGGGCGCGTGGCGCCGCCAGCTGAATCGTTGACTTCCTCGGAGGGGGGCTGCGCCGCTCCCCTGCTAGCGGATCACCGAGTTCGGGCGCGCGGCGGGCGCCGGCGCCGTCGTCGGCTTCGGAGCCTTCGGCGTCCGGTAGAGATACGTCAGCCGGATGATGTTGCAGTTCGCGCAGATGCGCTCGGCGCCCCGGATCGCGTACTGCACCGGCGCGTTCGCGATCGTCTCCCGAATCTCGGGCTCCGTCGCGATCATCACCTCGCGCACCAGACACGGCGCGCACAGCGCTTTGTCGCGAATCGCCGCGAGGATTCGTCGCAGCGATGAGGACAGCTGGTCCATGACGTCGTCCCTCCCTCCCTCGACTATCTCGTCTCGGCCTTCCATCTCCGGCCGCCGAACGCGTCGCCGAGCTGACGGCCGCACTTCGAGCAGAACTGCGCGCTCGTCGAGTTCTTCGCCCCGCACGCCGCGCACTCGTGCATCTCGTCCACGGTCGGGCGCGGCGGCGGGCTGCGGCGCTCGCGAATGGCGGCCGCGGCGACCTGCGCCGCGAGATGCGGCGGCGTGCCCGGCGGCACTTCGATCGCAGGAGCCGCCGCGCCATTGTCCGGGGCGGCAGCGGCAGCGGGAGCGGCAGCAGGAGCGGGAGCCGCGGCGGGAGCGGGAGCGGATGCGGCAGCCGGCGCGGCCGGCGCCGATGCCGCCGCGCGCGCGGAAGCGGGAGCGGCCGCCGGCTTCGGCGCGGCCGGCGCGCCCGAGGGCGCCGAGCCCGGCGGGAGCCGTCGCTCCACGCGCCCGGCGAGCTCGCGCAGCGAGAGGTCGGCCTTGACGATGTACTCGGCGCCGAGACCCGTCACCTCGTCGACCACCCGCTGCATCGACGAGTTCGAGATCACCATCACCGGCGTGCTCTTGGTCGCGGCCTCGCCGCGGAGCGTGCGCAGGATTTCGAGCCCCGTCGGCTGCGGCATCAGCAGGTCGAGGATGATCAGATCCGGATGCTCGGAGCGTGCGAGGTTCAGTCCGTCACGCCCGGTCGGCGCGGACATCACGACGTACCCGGCGCGGCGCAGCGCGATCTCGCTGGCCTTCCGGAGGTAGTCGTCGTCTTCGACGATGAGAATTCGTTGCCCAGCCATCATGCCCCTCCCAGCGGCAGGACGAACCCGAACGTCGTTCCACGACCCTCTTCGGATGTCCAGTGAAGCCGCCCACCGAAACGCGTCATGATCAACCGCACCATGTAGAGGCCGAGGCCCTTGCCGTTCGTGTCCACGGCCTCGGCGTTGCCCGCGCGATAGAACTTCTCGAAGAGGCGCGCCTGGTCGGCCTTCGGAATCCCAATGCCGTTGTCGCGCACCGCCCACGAGAGCGTGTCGTCGCCGCGCGTGATCGCGACGGAGACCTCGCCGCCCTCGGGCGTGTACTTGATCGCGTTGCTGAGGAGATTCAGCATCGCCTGCCGGCAGAGCTGCTCGTCCACGTGGACGATCACGACGCCCTCGTCGCCGCTCAGGGTCAGCTTGTGGCCCTTCTGCGCCACGAGCGGCCCGACCTCGTCGACGATCGCGCGCGTCATGGCCACCAGATCGGTCGGCTTCAGCTCGGCCGTGAGGCCGCCGCTCTCCATCCGCGAGACGTCGAGCAGGTCGCCCACCATGCCGATGAGCCGCTCCGCGGAGGCCGCGGCGTCCGCGATGCAGGAATCCAGCGTGGGCGAGATGCCCGGCTCCTCGCGCGCGACCTCGAGCATCCACTTGATGCCCGAGAGCGGCGTGCGGAGCTGGTGCGCGGCGAACGAGACGAAGTCGGACTTCATCCGGCTGATCTCGCGCTCGCGCGTGACGTCGTGGATCGTGATCGTGAAGCCCTGCAGCTCGCCGTCGTCCGTCGGCTGCCCGATCCAGTGCACGATGCGCTGGCCGTCGGAGAGCTCGAGGTCGCCGTCGCGAATGGTCGGCGACGGGCCGAAGAGGCCTTCCAGCGTCGCGAGCGCGCTGTCCTCGGTGCTCGCGCCCGCGCGCTCGAGCAGCTCGAGCAGCGGGCGCCCGGTCGTGCGCGCAGGATCGACCGAGAGCAGCTCGCCCGTGCGGCGGTTGGCGCTCACGATCACGCCGGCGCGATCGACGAGGACGATACCGTCCGACGTCGAGTCGAGGATCTGGCCGAGACGCGCCTGCTGACGGCGCGACTCCGCGTAGAGTCGCGCGTTGTCCGCCGCGAGCTCGTGCTGCTTCAGGACCTTGTTGAGGACGGTCGGCAGCGTCGCGAAGTAGCCGGTCGTCTTGATGACGTAGTCGATGGCGCCCGCGTTCATCGCCTGCACCGCGATCCGCTCGTCGCCCTGGCCGGTGGCCATCACGACGGGGACGTCGGCGCCGAGCTCGCGGATCTTCGCCAGCACCTCGAGGCCGTTCATCTTCGGCAGGCTGTAGTCCAGCAGCACCACGCCGTACGGCTCCTTCACCACCGTGTCGAGACACGAGGGCCCGTCCACGACGTGCTTCACCGCGAAGCCGCCCTGCTTCTCGAGGGTCCGCCGCACGATCATCGCGTGGTCCACGTCGTCGTCGACGAGCAGCACGCGAATGCGATCCGCGGTCTCGACGGCGTCGGGCGTCGCGGCGGGAGCGGTGAGCACGGTGGCCATGACCGGCCCTAGGGCTCCGGCAACCGGTTGGTGATGACCCAGTAGCCCTTCACCGACTTGATCCGTTCCACGAAGTCCTTGAAGGGCACGGGCTTCGTCACGAAGCTGTTCACGCCGGCGAGATAGCTCGCCGCCACTTCCTCCTCGCGGTCCGACGTCGTGAGCATCACGACCGGAATCGCCTTGAGGCCCTCGTCGGCCTTGATCCGCCGCAGGACCTCGTGCCCGCCGACCTTCGGCAGGTTGACGTCCAGCAGCACGAGCCCCGGCCGCGGCGCCGCGCTCGAGTCCGCCCAGCGGCCCTTCTGCTGGAGGAAGTCGAGCGCTTCCTGGCCGTCCTTCACCCAGAACACTTCGTTCGTCATGGGGCCGTTGCGGAGCGCCTTCAGGGTGAGCTCCGCGTGATCCTGGTTGTCCTCGACGAGCAGAATGCTCACCGCCCGCTCATCAGTCATCGCTCTATCTCCTCGGTCCGGCCGGCCACGTGAAGCGGAAAGTCGAGCCCTGGCCCGGTGCCGACTCGACCCAGATCCGTCCACCCGCGGCCTGCACGATCTTCTTCACAATGGGCAGGCCCACACCGCTGCCTTCCGCTTCCACTTCCTTGAGGCGCTGGAAGATCTCGAAGACCTTGTCGTGATACGCGGGATCGATGCCGATCCCGGTGTCGCGCACCCAGATCTCGTGCTCCGTGCCCCGGGGCGTCATCCCGACTTCGATCTCCGGCGACGCGCTGTCGCCCATGTACTTGATCGCGTTCGTCAGGAGATTGCGCATCACCTGCTCCATCTGCACGCGCACCGCGGTGACGACCGGCAGGTCGCCGACGGTGACCGTGGTGCCTTGCAGGCGCGGCGCGAGGTCTCCGACCATCTCGTCGACGAGCTCGCGCAGATTCACTTCCTCGGGCGCGCGACCCTCGCGACCGCAGCGCGACAGCGCGAGCAGGTCGAGGATCAGGCGCTCCATCTGCTGCGTGTTCGCCGCGATGCGCTGCAGGTAGTGCTTGCCGTCATCGTCGAGCTTGTCGGCGTATTCCTCGAGCACCATCCCCGACATCCCCTGGATGGTGACGAGCGGCGCCTTGAGGTCGTGCGAGACCGTGTAGACGAAGGTGTCGAGCTCCGCGTTCTTGTCTTTCAGCGCCGTCGCCTGCGACTGCGTCTCCCCGAGCAGCCGCGCGTTCTCCAGCGTGAGCGCCGCCTGGCCGCTGATCGCCGTCATGAGCGCGAGGTCGCCGTCGCTCACGTGCGTACCGGGCGCGCGCCAGAAGAGCGTCACGTTGCCGAAGAGCCGCTCCTTCGAGGCGACCGGGCCCATCAGCAGCGCGCCGGCCTCCGACGCGCGAAAGGCCGGCGTGTCGAACGCGGCGTCGGCGGTGATGTCCGGCACGTACAGGGTCTGGCCCGTCTCGTGCGCTTGCACCATCGCGGCCGGGATCTCGTCCTCCGGGAGCGACCTGGCCCCGGCGAGCACGTCCTTCGGCACGTGGTAGCCGGCGACCGGCCGCGCTTCCCTGGTCTCCTCGTTCACGACGTAGAAGACGCCGTAGTCCGCGCCGAGTGCGCGCGCCGCCTCGCGGCAGACGCGCCGCATGATCTCGCCGATGTCGCTCGCGTGGCTCACGGAGTCCGCGAGGCCGAGCAACACTTCGGTCTCGCGCAGCCGGCGATGCAGCTCGTCGACGAGCCGCGCGTTGCCGATGGCGAGCGCGGTCTGCCGCGCGATCGCCTCGAGGAGCTGCAGCTCGGCCGCCGCCGGAGGCGTGCGCGGCGCCCACCAGATCAGGAAGAGCGCGCCGATCGGCTCGTCCTTCGCCACGAGCGGGAAGAACACGATCGAGCGGACGGGCGCCCAGGCGAGCAGCTCGGGATCGATGCGGTCGTCGCCCTGCGCGTCGAGCGCCCACGCCGGCTGTCCCGTGCGCCAGCCTTCCTCGATGTAGGAGTTCCGCGCGATGACGAGCGGGAAGTCGAGGAACTTCTGCACCAGGTCCGGCGGGACGTGATAGCCGGCGACGGGCCGGAGGACCGCGCGCTCCGCGTCCGGCAGGTAGGCGCCCACCATGTCGGCGCCCGTCGCGCGGCCGACGGCGCGCGCGACGCGCCGCATGGCCTCGGTGAAGTCGAGCGTCGAGTTCGCGGCGCGCGCGACCTCGAGCAGCGTCTCGTTGTGCGCGAGCTGGGCGCGCGTCTCGGCGTGCAGCTGCGCGTTGCGGATCGCGATGGCGGCCGCGGTGGCGAGGGTCTCGGCGGTCTCGACTTCCTCCTCCGTCCACACCCGCGGCGCCCGCGTCATGCACGCCACCACCCCCGCGGGCGTCCCGCCGACCACGACCGGCGCGCCCAGGAACGAGCGCAGCTCCTGCGCGGCGTACCACGCGCGGTTCCACACGCGCGCGTCGTGCTCGAGGTTCTCGATCACCAGCGCGCGGCCGGCGGCCAGGATGCAGCCGGTGAGGCCCTTGTCACGCTCCGGGCGATGCTCGATCGCAACGTCCGCGCGCACCACACCGGCCTGGGCCTCGAGCGTGAGGCGCCGCGCGTCTCCGCCGAGGAGCCAGATGTGGACGAGGTCCGCGTCCATCAGCTCGAGCGTGAGCGCGGCGAAGCGATCGAGCACCTGGCGCAGGTCGAGCGACGACGCGAGCAGGCGCGTCGCTTCGGTCAGCCGGCGCTCGGGCCGTGTGCGGACGTCAACGGGCGAGATAACCCACCCCCAGCTTCCCGACGATGACCACCGTGGCGACGACGGCCACCGGCCGCAGCGCACGGACGCCGCGCGTGGTGGCGACCGACGTGCCGGCCTGCGCGCCGACGGCGACACCGGCGGCGGCGATGAGACCGAGCGGGAGATCGACGCTGCCGGCCCACAGGAACGAGGTCACGGCGGCGAGGTTCGTCATGAGGTTGATGACCTTGGCCGAGCCCATGCCGCGCACGAAGTTCAGCGACCAGAGCGCGAGCACCGCGATCACCATCACCGCGCCCGCGCCCGGTCCGAAGAAGCCGTCGTGGAATCCGACGAGCGTGCCGACCGCGGCGGACTGGATCATGCGCGCCGGCGTGACGACCGGGACCTCGCCCGCCTCGTCGGCGTTCCGGTTGAGCTTCGGCCGAAGGAGAAGCCAGAGCGCGACCGCGGTGAGGAGGATGATGACGACCGGCTCCGCGCGGTCCGTGGACAGCATGGTGATCACGCGGCTGCCCGCGACGGCGCCGGCGACCGCCGGAAAGCCGACGAGCACGCACGCGCGCCAGTCCACCAGGCCCGCGCGCGCGAAGGTGAGCGAGCTCGTGAGGCACCCGGTGGTGCCGCAGAGCTTGTTCGTGGCGATCGCCGCGTGGGCCGGAAGGCCGCCGAGCATCAGGCAGGGGATCATGATCAGCCCGCCGCCGCCCGCGATGGCGTCGACGAAGCCGGAGCCGAGTCCGGCGAGCAGGATCATGGCCGCGACGCCCCAGTCCATTCCGAGATCCCTCCCTTTGCAGGCGAATTCCTTCCCATCCTTGATCGGCATCCCGCGGGAAAGCTTGAGCGCGGAATCAGGCGGCGCGAACGGTGGCGGCCGACGGCCAGGTGAAGCGGAACGTCGCGCCGGTGCCCGGCTTCGAGTCGACCCAGATGCGCCCGCCGACGGTGTCGATGATCTTCTTCACGAGGGCCAGGCCGACGCCGGTGCCTTCGGCCTCGACGTCCCGCAGGCGCTGGAACAGCTCGAAGATGCGCCCGTGGTACGCGGGGTCGATGCCGATGCCGTTGTCGCTCACCGAGAACTCGATGAAGCGGCCGCCCTGGTCTTCCGCCCGGACCTCGACGCGCGGATCCGCCGTCGAGCCGATGTACTTCACGGCGTTGCTGATGAGGTTCGCGAACACCTGCTCGAGATGCACGCGCACGCCCCAGACCGTCACGTCGACGTCCCAGACGACCTCGACGCCGCGCGAGCGGATCGCCTCGCTCTGCCGGTCGAGCACCGACTCCACGATGTCCGGGATCGCGACCGCCTCCGGCGTGCGGGCGTCGCGGCCGATGCGCGAGAGCGCGAGCAGGTCGCCGATGAGCTGCGCCATGTGGGTCGCGTTGGCCTCGATGCGCTTCAGCACCCGGCGGCCGTCCTCGTCCAGGCGGTCGGCCTGGTCCTCCATCAGCATCCCGCACATCGCCTGGATCGTGACGAGCGGCGCCTTGAGGTCGTGCGACACGCTGTAGGCGAACGCGTCGAGCTCGGCGTTCTTCTTGGCGAGGACCGCGGCCTGCGCCTCGGTGTCGGCGAAGAGCCGCGCGTTCTCCACGGCGGTCGCCGCCTCGGACGCGAACAGCTCCGCGATCTCCTCGTCCTCGCGGCGGAACTCGCGCCGCCCCTTGGTGAGGATCGTGAGCACGCCGACGGCGCGGTCGTTGACGATCAGCGGCACGGCGAGCCGGCTCGTGTAGCCGGCGTCCTTGAGCTCCTTCTCGCCGATCGACGCGTCGTCGCTCAGCTCGGGCGTGTAGTAGCGGTGGCGCTCGGTCATCACGTAGCCGACCGCGCCCACGCCGAGCGGTAGCTCGGTCACGTTGCCGGTCATGGGCGCGCCGCTGCGATCCTGCGAGGCCGCGAGCCGCACCACGCGCTCGTTGGGGTGCGCGACCCACACGCGCCCGAGATCGCCGTCGAGCAGCTCGCGCGCCGCGCCCGCGACGCGGTCGAGCACCTCGCGCAGGTCGAGGCTCGAGCTGATCAACCGGCTGAACTCGCCGAGCCGGATCATGCTCGCGGCGCGCGCCTGCGCGTCGTCGTAAAGCCGCGCGTTCTCGAGCGCCAGCGCGGCCTGGCTCGCGAACGTCCGCAGCACGCGGGTCTCGTCGGTCGTGAACAGGCGTCCGCGCGCGTCGTGGATGCACAGCACGCCGATCACCTGGTCCGCCACGCGCAGCGGCGCCGCCACCATCGCGGGCGCGCCGACATTCTCCACGCGCGCGCGCATCTCCGGCGTCACGGTGATCCGCGGATCGCCGAGCACGTCGGGGCTCGCGAGGATCGCGCGCTGCGCGACGGCCTGGCTCGCGATGCCGCCGCCCAATGGGACCGTGACGGGCGCGTGGTCGCGGTTCTCGCCGTCGGCCGCGAGCAGCTCGAACTTCGAGGTCGCGGTGTCGAGCCGGTAGACGGACGCCATGCGCGCGTCGAGCAGCGCGCGCGCGCCGCGCACGATGCCTTCGGCGACCACCCCCAGATCGAGTGAGCCCGCGAGCACCGCGTCCAGCTCCGCAAGCGTCTCGGCCGTCTTGCGCCGGCGCTCGCTCTCGCTGAAGAGCGCCGCGTTCTGCACCGCGATCCCCGCCTGGCGGCCGATGCCGTCGATGAGGCTCAGCTCTTCCTGCGCGAGCTTCGGGCGGCTCTCGCGCCAGCCCGCGAAGAGGCCGCCGACGAGACGGCCGCCCGCGTACATCGGGACGAACAGCACGGAGCGGAAGTCCCACAGCGCGAGCAGCGTGCGGTCGAGCCGGCGCTCGGTGGAGGTGTCCTAGACGAACGCCGCCTGGCGACTGTCACAGGCCTCGCTGATCAGCGCGTGCGACTTGACCACGACGAGCGCGCGATCGGTCGTCCCGCGAAGATCCGGCGGCAGGTGGTAGCCGGCGACGGGCTTGAGACTCACGCCGCCCTCGTCGAGGACGTAGGCGACCCCCGCGTCGGCGCGCAGGATCCGCACGAGCGAGCGCGCGGCGCACCAGAGCGACTCGGTGAGGTCGAGCGTCGAGCCGAGCGCCTGCGTGACCTCGAGCAGCGCGGTGAGGTTGCGCGTGCGGTCCGTCACCTTGCCTTCGAGCGCGGAGCTGTGCGCCATCAGGTCGCCGCGCGACCGCGCGATGTCCTCCGCCATGCCGTTGAACGCGCGCGCGAGCGCCGTCACCTCGCGCGGGCCCACGGCGTCCACACGGTGATCGAGATCGCCGTCGCCGATCGCGCCGGCGGCCTTCGCGAGCTCCTCGATCGGGCGGCTGATCCCGCGCGCGAGCCGCACGCCGACGAGCGCGGCGGCGATCGAGACGATGACGAAGAGCGCGAGGATCGCGAGCCTGAACCGCTGGATCGGCGCGAACGCCTCGTGCGCGTCCATCTCGGCGACCAGCGCGAGCCCGATCTGCGCGATCGGACGGTGCGCGCCGACCACGCCGCGGCCGTCGTGGCTCGTGTAGACGGCGGTGCCGGACTCGCCGTCGAGCGCGCGCGTGATGCCCGGGCTCAGGGCGGGTCCCGGGGCGTCCTTCCCGCGCTCCGCCGCCGTCACGATCGCGTTCGCGTGGTCCACGAGGAAGCTGCGCCCCGTCGATCCGAGCCCCGCGCGCTCGGCCATCAACCCGTCGAGGAACACGAGATCGGTGCGGCCGACGAGGATCGCGAGGGTCTTGTCACCCGCGCTCATGACCGGCGCGGAGAACGTGATGGCCGGCCCACCCGGCCGCTCGTGAAAGACCGGCTGCACGTACGGCTTCGCGTGCCCCTCGCGGACGTACGGGCGGTCGCGCCGGCTCGCCCCCTCCACTGAACGATCGGTGGAGACGATCACCGTGCCGTCCGGCACGCGCACGAGGAACATCTCGACGAAGCCGCCCGCGACGCGGCTCTGCTCGAGCGCCTCGCGCAGGTCGGAGACGAGCGGGCCCGCCGGGTGCTGCACGCCGGCGAGCTCCGCGACCGCGCGCCGGAACTGCGGATCGCCGGCGGGCCGCACGACGTCCTGGCGCTTCTCGAAGAGCCACGCGTCGATCTGCTGCGTGCGGAGCTGGGCCACCGTCCCGAGGCGCTGCCAGAGCTCCTCGCGAAGCGTCGTCTCGACGGCCTGCGACACGAGCAGTCCCGCCACGACGACGGGAGCGATCGCGATGAGGACGAACGCGCCCAGCAGTCGCGCGCTGACGGTGTCCGCGCGAAGGAACTGGGGGAGACGAAGCATGGGAATCGGGCTAGCGCGTCATCCGCTCAGGCCGACGCAAAGGAGAAGGCCTCAGGGAACACGTTGGTGTTGACCCAGTAGTCCTTGATCGCCTTCACGCGCGCGATGAAGTCGCTGAAATCGAGCGACTTCACCACGTAGCTGTTGGCTCCGAGGTTGTAACACCGCGTGACGTCGTCGGGATCGCCCGACGTCGTCAGCATGATCACCGGGATGAAGCGCATCTTGTCGTCACGCTTGATCTGGCGCAGCACGTCGTGGCCGCCGACCTTGGGCAGCCCGATGTCGAGGAGGATGACCGACGGCGCTGCGGTCGTCCGCGATTCCCACGCGCCCCGCTTCGCGAGATAGTCGAGCGCGTCCTGACCGTCCTTGACCCAGGTGATGTTGTGTCCGCCGTCCTTCTTGAGCGCCTGACACGTGAGCTCCGCGTGGTCGGGGTTGTCTTCCACGAGCAAAACGTCCAGCGGTGCCGCCGAAGCCATAAATCCTCCCGTAGTCGGCATGCGCCCAGCGCATCCCTGACCCACACGTCGGCACGAGAAGGGCAATTCATGAGGAGTCATGACCAGAGCAGGAAGGAATTACCTGGCGGCGCCGCCAGGACGCGGCAGTACGGCCGCGGGCCTACCGGACGGCGCGCTTGACCTGGTCGGCGAGCTTGCAGAACGCGCAGAGCGTGCCGGTCGTCACCTGCCCGCACCGCGCGCATTCGTTGAGGGTCACCGCCTCCGCGCGCTCGAACGCCGGGCGGGCCTTCTCGAGGAACCCGAAGAGGAAGTTGTGCTTGGCGCCGGGCGACGCCTCCTCCATCTGGTTCAGGATCTCCTTGTGCGCGATCGACGTGGCGCCCTTCGCGAACGGGCACTCGTCGACGATGTAGTCGATCTTTCTGAGGAACGCGAACGCCGCGGTCTCGCGCTCCGAGAGCCGGTAGAGCGGCTTCACCCGGCGCACGAGCTTCGGGTGCGTGGCCGCGAGCGCGGGCGACTGGCGCGGCAATGAGTCGGTCTGCCAGTGCATGACGGAGCCGAAGAGCGTCGCGGCCTCGTCGTCGAGGTTGTGCCCCGTCGCCACCACCGGAAAGCCGTGCTCGAGCGCGACGCGATTCATCAGGTAGCGCTTCGACAGACCGCACCCGGAACAGGGCGGTCGCCGCGTGACCTCTTTAATGGTAGGGACCGGCGCTCCCACTTCTGCCGCGACCGTGGAGACGATCAGCGGCACGCCGCGCGCGGCCGCGAAACGCTCGCACTTCGCTTTCGACTCAAGGGAGTAGTCGAAGATGCCGAGATCAAGATATAGACCGCTCGTTCGATAGCCCTCGTCGATCAGCACGTCCCAGAGCGCGAGCGAATCCTTGCCGCCGGAGACCGCGACGAGCACGGGCTCGCCGGTGGTGAACATCCGGTGCTTGCGGATCGCCTCGCGCACCTGCTTCTTGAAGAACTCGAGGAAGTCGGGCGTGCAGAACGCGGCGTTGTGGCGCCTGAGCTCGATGGACGCGCGCTCGCCGCACTTGCGGCACTTCACGCCCTATCTCCGAGCAATTTCGCCGCTGCCACCCGACATCACCGGCCGGAGCTCGATGACGTCGTCGTCGCGCACCACCTGATCCGCCGTGACGAGCTCGTCCCCGCAGATCACGAGCACGGATTCGGGGACGATCTTCAGCTCCGCGAGGACGTCCTTCACCCGCCGGCCGCCCGCGACTTCGACTTCACGACGCGGGTTGCGCAGCACCACCTTCATGGTCAGGCCCGCTTCGCGGTCAGGCCCGCGGAAATCCCGGGCGCGCCTTGACGTCGCGGATCTGCCGCAGGTGGATCCCGTCGTGCTGCGCCTGGAGCTGCCACCACTGCGAGAGATCGAGATCGCCGAGCGTGAAGTGCCTGAAGGTCATCGGACGCGGGTCGACCGTCGCGAGCTTCTCGATCGACTGACGGCTCCGCGTGCGGGTCGCCTTCATCTCGCTCACGAGTGCCGCGATCGCCCTGCCGCGCTCGGGCCACACGACCTGTGGCGCTTCCGCGTTCGCCGCCGGCGCGGCGGTCAACGGCTTGAACGCGGTGAGATCGGCGGGATACGGCTTCAGCGTGCCCGCCGCTTCGGCCTCGCGCGTGAGCTTCGTCGTGAGCTTGCCGGTGGCGATCTCGGCGATCGTCAGGTGATGGACGATCTCGCCGACCGACCAATCCTTGTCGCCGGGCTTCCAGTCGGCCTGCGCCTGCGAGAGGCCTTCGACTTCGCGGAGCACGTCCGCGCGCACGTGCTCGAGCTGACGCCACAACGCTTCGACGGGTTCGGGAAGTGTCATGGAGAGGAGTATACGCGCGCGGGGTGCTTACTTCGCGGAGGCGAGGACCACCGGGCCCGTCGGCGCCGGCGTGCCGCCCGCGGGCTCGAGGGTGACGGCGAAGACCTTCACGGGCCCGTCGGTCACCGGCGCCACCGTCAGTGAGCCGCGGCCGGCCGCGTCGACGTCGAACGTTCCCGCGGGACGCGGCGCCGGGCCCGCGATCGTCCACAGCTCGTACGTCTTGCCCGCCGGCGCCGGCGGAAGACCGGCGACGTAGAGACGGCCGCCGGCCTTTTCGTGCCACACCACGCGACCGTTCGCGTTCGGCGCGTCGGCCAGTCCGTTCAGCGCGACGACACGGGTGGCCGGATCGCGCAGCAGGTCGGCGATACTCCGCGCGATCTTCACCTCTTCACGGAGCAGCGCCTGCTCGCGGCGAAGCTGCTCGCGCGCCTGTGCCATGTCGCGCGCGAGCGCGCCCATCCGCGCCTGGTAGCGCGCGGCCACCATGCCGCCCGTGAAGGCCGCCGCGAGCACCGCGGCCGCGGCCACGCCGACCGCCCACGGGATCCAGCGCCACGGCCGCGGCCGCGACGACGATTGCACGCGACGCATGAGCGCGTCGCGGACGTGCGCCGGTGGAATGACGGGCGTGGCTTGCCGATGGAGCTCGGCGAGCGCTTCATTCGCCTCGCGCAGCGCCGCCTCGCACGTGGCGCAGCCCTCGCGCAGGTGCGCCTCGAAGCGCACGAGGTCCTCGCCGTCGAGCGCGCCGACGGCATGAACGGCTGCCAGCGTGTCGAACGGCTCGTGAGTCATGGCGAGCGCTTCAGCACCTCGCGGAGTCGCTCGAGGCCGAGACGAATCCGTGTCTTGACCGTCCCGAGCGGTTGCTTGAGCCGCTCCGCGATCTCCGTTTGCGTGAGCCCTCCATAGTACGCCAGCTCGATCACCTCGCGCTGCGCCTCGGGGAGCTGACCGAGCGCGCCGAGGACAAGCCCCCGGTCCTCCGCCCGCTCGGCGGCGTCGCCTCCGGGATCGGCGGCCGCGGCGGTCACGCGTTCGTCGGCCGGGGCGACGAACGTCTCACTTCTTCTACGTACGGAACGCACCTTGTCGATTGCTCGGGTGCGGGCGCGCATGAAAATCCAGGCCTCGGGGGTGCCACGGCCGGGATCGTAGCTTGCGGCCCCCTGCCACGCCTCCCAGAAGACTTCCTGGAGCACGTCCGCGGCATCGGCCGGGTCACGCGTGATGCGCAGGATGAGCGGGTACACCTGCCGCGCGTGCCGGTCGTAAAAGCGCGCGAACGCGTTGCGGTCACCCTCCGCCATGCGACGGACCAGGTCCGGGCCGGTCATCCCAACTTCACTAACATCTCCTACGGCCCGACGGTTCGAAAAAATCCGCGGCCCTCCTCCGCGCGTAGTGAACGCGGCAAGGGATTCCGGGTGGCGCGCGCTGCGCGCCGAGCGGCGCGACGTGCGCCGGGGGAGGACGACACGATGCGAACAGTGAGGACCGCTCTCGTGGTGGTGGTGGCGCTCGCCGCGGTCGGGTGCGCGAGCATGGACGGCGGCGGCGCGATGATGACGCAAAAGCCGCTCTACGATCGGCTCGGCGGCAAGCCCGCGATCCAGGCCGTCGTCGACGATTTCATCGGCAACGTCGCGGCGGACCGGCGCATCAACGAACGGTTCGCGAAAGCGGACATCCCGCGGCTCAAGACGATGCTCGTCGATCAGATCTGCCAGGCGAGCGGCGGCCCGTGCAAGTACACGGGCGCCAGCATGGCCGACGCGCACAAGGGCATGAACGTCACCGACGGGGAGTTCAACGCGCTGGTCGAGGACCTCGTGAAGTCGCTCGACAAGTTCAAGGTCCCGGCGCAGGAGAAGGGCGAGCTGCTCGCCGCGCTCGGCGGGATGAAGCCTCAGATCGTGGGCAAGTAGCGCGTCGCGCTTACGCGGCCAGCGGAGGGAGTCGGGCGGGCGCGGCCCGTCGTGGGTCCGCGGCTCAGAGGTCGGACGGCGAGGTCGCTTCGCGACCTCGTGTCCTCCATTCGCCTCTTGACCCACGACGGGCCGCGCCCGCCCGACTCCCTCCGCCGCCGGCCGCGTAAGCGCGCAGCGCGGATGCTATGCTGAGCGCTCCGTGAAGTGGGTGCCTGAGACCAAGGGATTCGACGAGGCCTTCGATGGCGCAGGCGCTCCGCGGCGGCACTACCGCGCGCTGATCTCGCTGCTGGAGTCGTTCACCCAGAGCGACATCGAGCGGCGCGAGCGGCTGCAGAAGCTGAGCCTCATCGACCAGGGCGTCACCTTCACCGTCTACGGCGAGAAGGAAGGCGTCGAGCGCATCTTCCCGTTCGACTTCGTTCCGCGCATCATCCCGGCCGGGGAGTGGCGCCGGGTCGAGGCCGGGCTCGTCCAGCGTGTCACCGCGCTGAACCTCTTCATCGCCGACGTGTACGGCGAGCAGAAGTGCCTGAAGGACGGCATCATCCCGGCGGAGCTCGTCCTGTCGCGCAAGGAATACAAGCGCGTGCTCCGCCACCTCCTCCCCTCGCGCGGCGTGTACACGCACGTGGTCGGCACCGACATCATCCGCAACGATCGCGGCGACTACCTGGTGCTCGAGGACAACTGCCGGGTGCCGAGCGGTGTGTCGTACGTGCTGGAGAACCGCAACCTCCTGCACCGCGTGTTCCCGGAGCTCTTCACGCAGTATCCGGTGCGCCCGATCAAGGACTATCCGCTGCTGCTGCGCGACACGCTGCTGCGCGCGGCGCCGCGCCCCGGCGACAACCCGACGCTCGTGGTGCTGAGCCCCGGCGTCTACAACTCGGCGTTCTTCGAGCACTCGTTCCTGGCGCGCGAGATGGGCGCGGTGCTCGTCGAGGGGCGCGACCTCATCGTCGAGGACAACCACGTGTTCATGCGGACCACGCGCGGCCGCCAGCGCGTGGACGTGATCTACCGGCGCGTGGACGACGACTTCCTCGACCCCCTCGCCTTCCGTCGCGACAGCCTGCTCGGCGTGCCGGGCCTGATCAACGCGTATCGGGAAGGGAACATCGGGCTCGCGAACGCGCCCGGCGCCGGCGTCGCCGACGACAAGGCGGTGTACGCGTTCATGCCGCAGCTCATCCGGTACTACCTCGGCGAGGACGCGCTGCTGCCGCAGGTGGAGACGTACGTCGGCTTCCGGCCCGACGACTTCGCCTACATGCGCGACAACCTCGGGACGCTGGTGGTGAAGACGACGGGCGATTCGGGCGGCTACGGGATGCTGATGGGCCCGTTCGCGTCGAAGAAGGAGATCGACGCGTACGCGGCGCAGATGCGGAAGAACCCGTCCGGCTACGTCGCGCAGCCGCTGGTCGAGCTGTCCGCGCACCCCACGTACGTCGACGGCGCCTTCAACGCCCGGCGCATCGACCTGCGCCCGTTCATCCTCTACGGCGACCGCGTGCGCGTCCTGCCCGGCGGGCTCACGCGCGTGGCGCTGCGCGAGGGCTCGTACGTCGTGAACTCGTCACAGGGCGGCGGCAGCAAGGACACCTGGGTCATCGCCGAGCGGAGCCTCTGATGCTCTCGCGCGTGGCCGACGCCCTCTACTGGATGGGCCGCTACGTCGAGCGGGCCGAGAACATCACGCGGCTGCTGCTCGTCACCGACGACTTCGCCACGGAGGCGATGGGCCTCGACGAGGATCTCGCGCACGCCGCGTGGAAGGACCTGCTCGCGATCTTCCCGGCCGCGCAGCTCACGCGCGAGACCCCGCCGTACGCGCCGATCGCGCTCCCCTACCTGCTCGCGTTCTTCGCCGACGCGCGCAATCCCTACTCGGTCAGCTTCTCGCTGCGCCGGGCGCGGGAGAACGCGCGCGCGGTGCGCGAGGCCCTCACGCTCGAAGTCTTCGTGGTCATGAACGAGACGTTCCTCGCGCTCGAGAAGTGGGAGAAGAAGCCGCCCGCGGACGGGCCGGGGCTGCGCGACGCGCTCACGTCCATGCACCGCGGGCTCTTCAGCGTCGTCGGCGCGATCGATCACACGCTGCCGCGGGACGAAGGCTGGCTGTTCCTGCAGCTCGGCGAGAGCCTCGAGCGGCTGTACCGCACCGCGTACGTCCTGCGCGCGAAGCTTCCCGGTCTGCTGGAGCCGCCGGCGGCGGGCGAGCTGCCGCTGCAACCCGCGCAGTGGCGCACGCTGCTTCGCGGCCTCGCCTCGCTCGAGCACTTCCGCAAGGTGTACGGCACACGGCTCGAGCCGGAGATCGTCGTGCCGTTCCTGCTCTTCGACCCGCAGGCGCCGCGCTCGCTGCGCTACGGCGCGGACGCGGTCGCGCGGTGCCTGGCGGAGATCACCGGCGGCGGCGACGCCGCGCTCGCCGCGCGGCTGACCGGCCGGCTCGCCGCCGAGCTGCGCTACGCCGACCCGAAGCGGCCGGACGCCGACTCGTCGGGCCTGCTCGACCGGGTCGCCGACGAGGTCGCCAAGATCCACGACGCGCTCGAGGCGCGCTTCTTCGTCACGTAATGCTGCTGCAGGTCGAGCACCGCTTCGCGTTCTCCTACGACAGCTACATCAGCGAGTCGTTCCTGGAGCTGCGCGTGCAGCCGAAGCCGACGCCGGCGCAGACGGTGACGAGCTTCACGCTCGCCGTCGGCCCGCCGACGCGCGTCTTCCGCTATCGCGACTGGAACGACAACCTCGCGCACCACTTCACGGTGACGAAGTTCCACGACCGCATCGCGGTCGAGAGCCGGTCGCTCGTCGACGTGCACCCGGTCACGCCGCCGCTGGCGTCGGTGACGGAAGCGCCGGCGCGCGAGCTCGCGTACGACCTCCTGGATTTCCTGGAGCTCGAAGGTCCGATCCGCTCCACCGCGGCGCTGCGCGACGTGAGCCGCGCGATCACGCTGCCGAAGACCGCGCCGCTCGGCGAGCAGGTGGCGGCGGTCGGCCGCTATCTGCACGAGACGTTCGACTACCAGCAGAACGTCACCCGCTACGACTCGACCACCGACGACTTCCTGCGCACGCGCGCGGGCGTGTGCCAGGACTTCGCGCACCTCGCGCTCGGCCTCCTGCGGCTGCGCGGGATCCCGTGCCGCTACGTGAGCGGCTACCTGCACGTGGAGCGCGCGACGGCGGCGGAGCCCGCGCAGAGTCACGCGTGGATCGAGTTCCACGCGCCGTCGTTCGGCTGGGTGCCGTTCGATCCCACGCACAACGTGCTCCCCGACGACCGCTACGTCGTGGTCGCGCACGGCCGCAGCTACGACGACGTCCCGCCGAACCGCGGGATCTACCGCGGCGGCGCGAAGGAGTCGCTGGCCGCGGAGGTCCGGACCGAGCGCGCGCGCCCGCGCTCGTCCCGCGCCTTCCAGGAGGAGATCGTGTCGCTCGACCTCCCGGTCTTCACCGAGATTCCCGCGCGCCGGGTCGAGCGCCCGGTCACGCTCGACGACGTCGCCGCCGAGCAACAGCAGCAGCAGCAGCAGTAGTCATCCCGCCTTCCGGTCGTACTCGTCGTGACGGCGCCACCAGAGGCCGCTCTCGTTGCGGCCCTTCGGCGCGCGGTCGAGCCACTGGTACATGCCCCAGAGGCCGTCCACTCCGCGCGCGTAGGAGGAATAGGTGGGATGGACGACGCCGTCCGCGATCGCCGAGCACGACGGACAGCCCGCCTTGTAGTCCGGTCCGAACATGAAGTGGTAGACGAGGAGCTGCGAGCGCCCTCGAAAGAGGTCCGCCAGCGAGACGATGCCCTCCTCGGTCTCGAGTCGATAGCCCTTGTCCACCCGCACCCACGGCAGCTCCTGCCGCCGCCGCGCCAGCTCGTCGCTGCGCCGCGTGAGCTCCTTCTCCGCCTCGAGCAAGTCGAGCCGCGCAGCCCGGCCGGCACCTGTTTCAGATCGCCGAGCAGCGCATCCAGAAGATCGATCCGGAGACCGGCGCGATCCTTCGCACGATCGAGTCCAATCGATTCGTCACCGGCGTCACCTGGGTCGAGGGCGAGCTGTGGCACGCCACCTGGGAAGGTGACGAGAGCGAGCTGCGGCGCGTCGATCCGCGAACGGGCGCGGTCCTCGAGAGCCTCGAGATGCCGCGCGGAATCAACGTGTCCGGTCTCGAGTCCGACGGCCATGACCGGTTCTTCTGCGGCGGAGGGCCGACCGGGAAAGTCCGAGCCGTCCGCCGCCCCAGGCGGCGGTAAGCCTCAGCGCTGCCAGAACCCCTGCGCCGGGATGCGGAACGCGCGGTTGAAGCGCGAGGACGCGTTCTCCCACGCGACGATCATCGTGATCTCCGCGATCGTGTCGTCGTCGTAGTGCCGCTGCAGGCGCGCGAACAGCGCGTCGTCGACGTCGCGGCGCGTGTCCGTGATCGCGTCGGCGTACTCGAGCGCCACCTTCTCCGCGTCGGTGAACAGCGGGCTCGACGCGTAGTCGCCGAGGAGCGCCTCGAGCTTCTCCGTCGTGATTCCGTTCCGGCTGCCCACGGCAGCGTGGACGTCCTGTCAGAACTCGCAGCCGTTCCAGGCGGCGACGCGGCGATTGAGCAGCGGCCGGAGCGTCGGCGGCACGCGCTTCGTCTCTTCGGCCATCATGGCGAACATCGCCTTCGCGGCGCGGAAGTACGCCGGGTTGCGCGCGTAGAAGAGGTACGGATAGAGCGGCGCGCCGCGCTGCTTCGCCTGGTCCTCGAGCGTTTCGCGCAGGTCGTCCGGGAGCGTCTCGACCTCGACCGGCGGGATCCGCGTCTTCAAGTCCATGCCTGTGATCCTACGTCCGAAATCGCCGGATGCGGCGACCGTCACTTCGACGCCGATCGAAGCGTCGCCGTCGGTGTTACCTCGGGTCGGACACGTCGACGCCGAAGGTCTTCTTGAGGCCCCGCCGTCCCGACGCGGTCACGAGGACGGCCTGGCTGCCCTTCGCACGCTCCATCCAGCCGAGATCGAAGTAGCGCTTCGTGAGCGCGGCCCCGACCGGGCCGGCGATGTGTGGACGCCGCTCCGTCCAGTCGAGGCAGGGACGGCAAGCGCCACGGCGGGTGGAACGTCGAGGGGGAGCATCGATCCCGAACGTGGTCAGAACCCGGACGCCGACGGCCGTCATCTCCGCGGCTGTGCCGTCGAGCACGAGATGTCCGCGAACGACCAGCGCGTCGGTGAGATCGACGCTGAGCCGGCCCGCGAGGTGGTCGTAGCAGATGCGGGCCGCGTTGAGCGCGCGTGCTTCCCGGGAGAGCGGGAGGTAACGCGGTCGCTTCTCGAGCGCGACCGCGGCGATCCCCTCGATCATCTCGACGACGGCCGCCGAGGCGAGGCGGAAATGGCGATGCCGCCCGGCCCGGACGGCGGAGAGCACGCCCGCCTCCGTCAGCTTCGCGAGATGGGTACTGGCGGTCTGCGGCGTGACGCGCGCCGCGGACGCGAGCTCGCTCGCGCTCAAGGCGCGGCCGTCGATGAGCGCCGCCAGCATCGTGGCTCTCGCCGGGTCTCCGACCAGCGCCGCGATCTCGGCGAGGATGGGGCCGGTAATCATCCTGGGCTACACGTCGAGCGCCGGCTTCATCTTCAGGATCGCGTCGACGTGCTGGCGCGGCGAGAGGCCGGAGCCCATCGTGTTCACCGACAGGTGCGTCGCGCCGAGATCGCGCCACTCGCGCGCGCGCTTGTTCCACTCGGTCGGGCCGCCGATGCCGTACGTGAAGCGGCCCTCGATCCCGACCGCGGAGTGCGGCCGCCCCGCGTCCTTCATGTACGCGCGCACGCGATCGAGCGTGTGGCTCGCGGCATCGCCCGGCTGGAACTGCGGGAACCAGCCGTCGGAGATCTCGGCCACGCGCTTCAGCACGGGCTCGGCCATGCCGCCCATCCACACGGGGATCGGGCGCTGCACGGGCAGCGGATTGATGCCGGCGCGATCGAGGAGGTGGTACTCGCCCTTGAAGCTCACGAGCGGCTCGGTCCACAGCTTCCGCATCACCGCGATCTGCTCGCTCACGCGCCGGCCGCGCGTGTGGAAGCTCTCGTTCAGCGCCTCGTACTCGACGTGATTCCAGCCGATCCCCACGCCGAGGCGCAGCCGGCCGCCGCTCAGCACGTCGACGGCCGCGGCCTGCTTGGCGACGAGCGCGGTCTGGCGCTGCGGCAGGATCACGATGCCGGTCACGAGTTCGAGACGCCGCGTGCACGCGGCGAGATACCCGAACAGCACGAAGACTTCGTGGAACGGACTCTGGTCCGTGTACGGCGGCCGGCGCCCGAGCTTCTCGAAGCGCTCTTCCTTCGAGCCGAGCACGTGATCGAACACGAGGAGGTGGTCGTAGCCCGCGCTCTCCGCCGCCTGCGCGTAGTCGCGAACGACCGCCGGGTCCGAGCCGATCTCCGTCTGCGGAAACACCACGCCGAGCTTCATCGTGCGTTCCTCCCCGCGAGCGTCAGGTGCGCAGCTTGAAGCGCTGGATCTTGCCCGTCGCCGTCTTCGGGAGCTCGGGAACGAAGTCGATCCAGCGCGGATACTTGTACGGCGCGATCTTGTCCTTCACGAAGCCTTTCATCTCGTCGGCAAGCGCCGGCGACGCGTGGGCGGGATCCTTCAGCACGACGTACGCGTGCGGCTTGACCAGCTTGTCGCTGTCCTCGCGGCCGACCACCGCGGCCTCGAGCACCGCCGCGTGCTTGATCAGCGTCGCCTCGACCTCGATCGGGGAGACCCAGATACCGCCGACCTTCAGCATGTCGTCCGCCCGCCCCGCGTAGAAGAAGTAGCCGTCGGCGTCCTGCCAGTACTTGTCCCCCGTCTGGATCCAGGGGCCGAACAGCGTCTCCTTGGTCTTGTCGTGCTTGTTCCAGTAGTAGGCCATCGTCGAGTCGCCCTTCACGCGCAGGTTGCCGATCTCGCCCTGCGGCACCGGCCGCCCGTCATCGTCCACGACGATCGCCTCGTAGCCGGGCACGGCCTTGCCGGACGAGCCGGCGCGCGACTGGCCCGGCATGTTCGAGAGGAAGCAGTGCAGGATCTCCGTCGTGCCGATGCAGTCGATGAGCTCGACGCCGAATCGCTCCCGCCACCGGGTGTAGAGCTCTTCGGGGAGCGCTTCGCCCGCCGACATGCAGAGCCGCAGCGACGAGAGGTCGTAGCGCTTCTCCGCATCCTTGGTCGCCAGCAGCGACGCGTACAGCGTCGGGATCCCGTAGAAGAGCGTCGGCTTCTGCGTCGACAGGATCTCGAACACGGCCTCCGGCACCGGCCGGCCGGGGTAGAGGATGCTCTGCGCGCCGACGGCCATCGGCATGTAGCCCGCGTTGCCGAGCCCGTACGCGAAGAAGAGCTTCGCCGCCGAGTAGACCTTGTCGGTCGCGCGATAGCCGATCACCTGCTTCGCGAACGTCTCCGCGCAGATCACCATGTCGTGGTGCAGGTGCACCGCGCCCTTCGGGAATCCGGTGGAGCCCGACGAGTAGAGCCAGAACGCGGGCTCGTCGCGGAACGTCGGCGCCGCGTCGAGACGCGCCGAGGCCTTCGCGACGCGATCTTCGAACGAGAGGTGGCGCCCCGCGGGCCCCTCGGCGACGAGCACGTGCCTCAGCCAGCGTGAGCCCTCGAGCGCGGGCCCGGCTTCCGCGAGCAGCGGCGCGGAGACGATCGCGACCTTCGCGCGGCTGTCGGCGAGGAAGTACGCGTAGTCCTGCGTGCGCAGCAGCGTGTTGGTCGGAATCGGCACCGCGCCGATCTTGATGGCGCCCCAGAACGCGCCGAGGAACGCGGGCCCGTCGAGACACAGCACGAGCACGCGGTCTTCCATCCCGACGCCGAGCTCGAGCAGCGCGTTGCCCGTGCGATTCGCGAGATCCTGCACGTCCGCGTACGTGAGCGCGCGGCCGCCGCACTGAAACGCGGGCGAGGCGCCGCGTCCCTCGTCGACGTTGCGATCGACGAACCACGTGGCGACGTTGAACTGCGGCGGCAGGAGCTCCGAAGCGTTCATTCCCGGGCTCATCTCACGTACTGAAAATCGACCGGCTGGCCGTTGATCCCGCGCGCGGGTGGCGCGATCCAGCCGGCGAACTTGCCGGGCTCTACGACCGGGGTCATCAGGCTCGCGACGTAGGCTTCGTCCTCCGAGGTCGGCAGCCAGGCGCCACGCTTCGCCTCCCACTCGGCGTCGCTGACGACGCGCCCGTCGGGCGAGACGTGCACGCCCGCGAAGGCGCCGATCGCGCGATGGAACGCGCGGTGCGGCAGCTTCAGCTCGAAGTCGATGCCGTGGCGCTTGATGACCTGGTTCCAGCGCTGCACGCCACGGTCGCAGTCGACGACGTAGTCGTCGCGCAGGCGCTCGTTCAGCGACGGCAGCGCGGGCTCCTCGCGCATGACGAGCCCCTCGGCGTCCAGCGCAATAACGGGATAGGTGGCGCTCTTGAGCTGGTGGTCGTCGTCCTTCTTCGTCTCCTCGAACCGGCCCTTGAGCCCCGCAGTGTAGAAGTTCGCCGCGTTGGTCGAGACCTCGGAGCCGAAGAGGTCGAGCGACACCGAGTAGTGGAAGTTCAGGTAGCGCTGGACCGTCGGCAGGTCGATGCCGCCGTGCCGGCGCACGTCGTCGGTCCTGTGCTCGCGCATGATCTCGCACGCGCGCTGCACCACGCGGCCGATGCCGGTCTCGCCGACGAACATGTGGTGCGCTTCCTCGGTGAGCATGAACCGGCACGTGCGCGAGAGCGGGTCGAAGCCGCTCTCCGCGAGGCTCGCGAGCTGGTACTTGCCGTCGCGGTCCGTGAAGAACGTGAACATGAAGTACGCGAGCCAGTCCGGCGTGCGCTCGTTGAAGGCGCCGAGGATGCGCGGCCGGTCGCGGTCGCCCGAGCGGCGCTGCAGGAGCTGCTCCGCCTCCTCGCGCCCGTCGCGGCCGAAGTGCGCCTGGAGCAGGTAGACCATCGCCCACAGGTGTCGCCCTTCCTCGACGTTCACCTGGAACAGGTTGCGGAGATCGTAGAGCGACGGGCAGGTGCGGCCGAGATGCCGCTGCTGCTCGACGGACGCGGGCTCGGTGTCGCCCTGGGTGACGATCAGGCGGCGCAGCGTGCCGCGATGCTCGCCCGGCACGTCCTGCCAGGCCGGCTGCCCCTTGTAGTCGCCGAACGAGATCCGGCGATCCGCCTCCGGCTCGGCGAGGAAGATGCCCCAGCGATACTCCGGCATCTTCACGTAGCCGAACTGCGCCCAGCCCTGCGCGTCCACGCTCGTGGCCGTGCGCAGGTACGCCTCCTTCGCCTGGAAGCCTTCGGGGCCCATGTCGGCCCACCACTCGAGGAACTTCGGCTGCCAGTCCTCGAGCGCGCGCTGCAGGCGCCGGTTCGACGCGAGATCGATGTTGTTCGGGATCTTCGAGATGTAGTCGATGCCGGCCATCACACTCTCCTGCGATCGAAATCGCTGCGCTTGCCCGTGCCGTAGAGCTGGAGCGCGCCGTTGGGGCCGACGGCGTTCGGCCGCTGGAAGATCCAGTTCTGCCACGCCGACAGCCGCGCGAAGATCTTGCTCTCGAGCGTTTCCGGACCGCCGAAGCGGAGCGACGCCTCCATGCCCGTGAGCGCGTCCGGCGAGAACGCGGCGCGCTCCTCGAGCGCCAGACGCACCTCGTCGTCCCAGTCGATGTCGTCGGGCGTGAACGTCACGAGCCCGGCGTCCAGCGCCGCCCGCGCGTCGAGGTCTTCGCCGAGGCGGCGCTTCAGATCCTCGCCGCGCGCGGGCTCGCCGAGGAAGCGGCTCGCGACGCGCGTGAGGCCGTTGACCATCGTGTACGGGCCGAAGTTCATCGCGGTGAGACGGAGCGTCGCGGGCGGACGGCTGTCGCCTTCCCGCGCGCCGTCGAGCATGTACGAGCGGTCGGCGGCGAGGACGAGCTCGAGCAGCGTGCCGGTGAAGCACGAGCCGGGCTCGATCACCGCGAAGATCGAGCGCGACGTCACGTCGAGCCGCTTGAAGACGCGCTTGAGGTAGAGCCGGATCTCGCGCACCAGCCAGTCGCCCGCGTGCTCCGCGAGCAGCCGGTCATAGGCCTCGACAACGTTCGCGTCGCCTTCGGTCTTCAGCACCCACACGCCGATCTCTTCCTCGTTGGTCCGGAGGTGGAGGATGAGATCGTCGAGCTCGCGCGCGAGCGCCAGAGGCCAGAACTCGGCGCCGAGCGCCAGCATGTCGCGCGGGCCGCCGCCGGCCGGCAGCGTGTCACGCGGCCCCTGCACCGTGATCTCCGCGACGCCGCGCGCGCGGTCGATATCGCACAGCACGTGCTGGTAGACGATCGCGTCGCCTTCGATCGTGCGCTTGAGCGGCGTGAGCGCGATGCCCTTCGCGTCGCGCGGCCGATCGGTGCGGCCCGCGCGCTCGGCCGCGCGCGCCTTCACGATCTCCTCGAGCTTCGTGCGCGGCACCACTTCGTCGACGAGACCCCACTCCACCGCGCGCTTGCCCTTGACACCCTCCTCGGTCGTGCTGAAGAAGTCCGCGCGGTCGCGCCTGACGTGGCGCTTGTCGACGAGCCGCGTGAGGCCGCCCGTTCCCGGCAGGACCGCGAGCAGCGGCACTTCGGGCAGCGACACCGACGTGTTGCCGTCGTCCGCCATCACGATCCAGTCGCACGCGAGCGCCAGCTCGTAGCCGCCGCCGGCGCACGGGCCGTTGACCATCGCGATGTAGGTCTGGCCGGAGTCGGCGCACGCCTCTTCGAGCCCGTTGCGCGTCTCGTTGGTGAACTTGCAGAAGTTCACCTTCCACGCGTGGCTCGACTGGCCGAGCATGCGGATGTTGGCGCCGGCGCAGAAGACCCGGTCTTTTCCCGACGTCACGATCACCGCGCCGACTTCGGGATGCTCGAAGCGCAGCCGCTGCACGGTGTCGTAGAGCTCGATGTCGACGCCGAGGTCGTACGAGTTGAGCTTCAGCTCGTAGCCGGGCTTGAGGCCGCCGTCCTCGCGGACGTCCATCGCGAGCGCGGCAACGGGTCCGTCGATCGTGAGCTTCCAGTGCTTGTAGCGCGCGGGCTCGGTGCGAAAGTCGACGTGGTCCATGCCCCTATCCGAGGATGACCCAGAGCGCCTGGGCCTTCCGGGTGCCGAGGTTTTCCCAACCGTGCGGGGTGCCACCGTCGAGCAGCGCGCTGTCGCCGGTGTCCAGCACGTGGCGCTCGCCACCGTAGTGGAGCGCCACCTTGCCGTCGAGGACGTAGAAGAGCTTCATCTGGCCGGGCTTGATGACGACCTTGTCCGTCATCATCCCCTTGCTGCGCGCATCGAGCGTGGAGACGACCGCGCGGATCTTGCCCTGGAAGAGGCCGGCGCCGAGCACCGACCACTGCTCCGACGAGCCGTCGAAGGACACCGTCGGGTAGCCCTTCTTGCGCGTGACGTGGATCGCGCCCGAGGGCTGGCCGTCGAACAGCGCGCCGATCGTCACGCCGAGCGCGCCGGCGATCTTGCCGAGCGTATGGAGCGACGGCGTCAGCCGTCCCGACTCGATCTGCGAGATCATGCTCGGGGTCATTCCCGCCTTCTCGGCGAGCTGGCGCTGCTGCAGCTCGCGCTCCGTGCGGAGCGCCCTGGTGCGTTCGCCGAGCGCGGTGCTCACGGCGCTTCCTCCTCCACGCGCGCGCTGGCGGGCAAGCCGGCGATGCGGCGCAGCGCGCGCGCGACGAACACGCGCGTCATCTTCTTCCTGTACGGGTGCGTGAAGTCGGTGTTGTCGAGCGGGCGCGACGGGCCGGCGGCGGTCTCGGCGACGGCGTCGATGAGCTCGGGCGTCAGCCGCCGGCCGGCGAGCGCGGCCGACGCTTTCGTCGCCTCGCGCGGCTGCGAGGCCACGGCGCCGAGCACGATGCGCGCCTCGCCCACCGTGTCGCCCTGCAGCCGCACGCTCACCGCGACGCCGAGCACCGGGAAGTCGAACGAGCCGCGACGGCGCAGCTTCATGTACGCGGACCGCCCGCCGGCGGGCGGCAGGATGAGATCGGTCAGGATCTCGTTCGGCTGCTTCGCGAGGTACTGGATGCCGTCGTCGCGATAGAGCGCTTCCGCGGGAATCACGCGCTCCCCCGCGGGCCCGACGAGACGCACCTTCGCGCCAAGACTCCACGCGACGGGCGCGGTGTCAGACGACGACACCGCCCAGCAGCGCGGGCTGCCCGGCGCGACGAGACAGATCTCGCCGTCCTTCTTCATGCAGAACCCGATCGCCTTCCGCCACGCGAAGCTCTGGTTGTAGTAGTTGCAGCGCGTGTCGACGCAGAGGTTGCCGCCGATCGTCCCCATGTTGCGGAGCTGAGGCGACGAGACGAGGCCGGCCGCGGTGGCGAGCGCCGGATAGTGCCTGACGACGTCCGGATGGCGCGCGATCGCCGACAGCGTGGTGCCGGCGCCGACGGTGAAGCCGTCGCGCGCGTTGCCGCGCACGCCGCGCAATTCCGCGACGCCGCCGAGTCCCACGAGCACCCTCGGCTCGAACTGGCGGCGCTTCATGTTCGGGTAGAGATCGGTGCCGCCGGCGACGAGCATCGCGTCGGCGCCGTGCTCGCGCAGCGCGGCGACGGCGTCACCCACCGTGCGCGGCGAGATGTAGGTGAACGGAGGCAGTCGCATCATGGCTGCTCGTCCGCGAACGGCCGGACGGCGATGGCGTCGAGCGGCTGCCCGAACGCGGACTCGACGACCAGCGGCTCCTTGAACGTGAAGAGCGGGATGCGCTCGGGACCGATGCGCGCCGGCTTGCCCTGCCGCTTGAGATCGAGGCCCTTCAGCACCTTGTCGGGCGTGATCGGGATCTCGTCGACGCGCACGCCGACCGCGTGGTAGACCGCGTTCGCGATCGCGGGAATGACGGGCAGCAGCGGCCCCTGCCCCGCCTCCTTGGCTCCGAATGGACCTTCCGGATCGTCGGTCTCGACGAGGATCGTGTGGATCGGCGGCGTCTCGAGCGTCGTCGGGCTCTTGTAGTCGAGCAGCGACGGCGCCTTGTGGAGGTCGTGACGGAAGACCTGCGCCTCCATCATCGCCTCGCCGATGCCCATGTAGACCGAGCCTTCGACCTGGCCCTCGACGAGCAGCGGGTTCAGCGCGCGGCCGATGTCGTGAGCGATCCACACGTCGTCGAGGTGGATCTCCGCGGTCTCCTCGTCGACCGTGAGCTCGACGACGCACGCCGAGTACGAGTAGCACGGCGACGGACCGACGCCGCCGCCCTTGTACTTCCCCGCGCGCTTCGGCGGCGCGTACGAGCCCGGGAACGCGAGCACGCCGTGAAGCGCCTCGCCCAGCTCGACGGCCTGCGCGAACGGCACCGCCTTCTCCCAGTCGTCCGGCACGCCGACCTTGCGGTCACCGAACGCGATCTGGTCGACGCGCACCTCGAGCTTCTTCGCGACCGCCTCCGCGATCTTCGCGCGCAGCCGCGTCGCCGCCTGGAGCGCGGCCATCCCGCACATCAGCGTCACGCGCGAGGAGTACGAGCCGAGGTCGACGGGCGTCAGGCTCGTGTCCGCCGGGTGAACGTGCACGTCCTTCGGCTCGATGCCGAGCACCTCCGCGGGCAGATACGCGAGGATCGAGTCCGAGCCCTGTCCGATGTCGGTCGCGCCGCAGAGGATCGTCACACCCCCGCTGCGATCGGCGCGGAGGACCACGCCCGAGTGCGGCATGTTGTTCCAGTAGATCGCGGTGCCCGCGCCGGTCATGTACGCGGAGCACGCGATGCCGATGCCCTTGCGCTTCCGCTCGCCGAGTGCCGGATCGCCGGCGATGACGCCCTTCGCGAACGCGCCGCGCTTGTCGCGCCACCCCGACGCCTCGACGACCTTGTCGATGCACTCGCCGAGGCCGATCGTGGTGACGGTGAGGTGGTTCGCCGTCTTCGTGAACGGGTCCGCGACGATGCGGCGCCGCATGTCGGCCGGATCGAGCCCGAGCTGCTCCGCCGCCTTGTCGAGCTGACATTCGAGGGCGAAGCGCGGCTGCGGGGTGCCGTGGCCGCGCTTGGGTCCGCACGGCGGCTTGTTGGTGAAGACGCGCGCGCCCTCGAACTTGTAGACAGGGATCTTGTACGTGACGGGGTTGATGACGCCCGTGTAGAAGGTCGACGCGACGCCGTACGAGCCGTAGGCACCACCGTCGAGCCACGTCTTCAGGTGACAGCCCGTGATGTCGCCATCCTTCGTGAAGCCGGTCTTGATCCACATCAGCACGGGGTGCCGGCCGCGGTGGACGTAGAAGACTTCCTCGCGCGTGAGCGCGATCTTCACCGGGCGGCCCGTGATCCTCGAGAGCTGGCAGGCGGCGATCTCGTGGGCGAAGGGATCGAGCTTGCCGCCGAAGCCGCCGCCGACCGGCGTCGCGATCACGCGGATGTGCGCGCCGGGCACGTCGAGGATCTTGGCGAGCAGCCGGTGCACGTAGTGCGGCGTCTGCGTCGAGGACCACAGCGTGAGCTTGCCGTCCGCGGCCCAGTGCGCGACCGCGGCGTGCTGCTCCATCGGCAGGTGCGTGTTGCCCTCGAAGAAGAACACGTCCTCGCGCACGAGGTGCGAGCCGGCGAACGCGGCCTCGACGTCGCCGAACTGGAGCGACACGTTCTTGTGGACGTTCGGGCCGTCGCCGTACTCGTGGATGCGCGCCTCGGGATGCGCGAGCGAGTCCTCGATCGACATCAGCGCCGGCAGCGGCTCGTAGGTGACGTCGATCATCTCGCACGCGCGCTCCGCCGTTTCCTCGTCCACGGCCGCGACCGCGGCGACCGCGTCGCCCACCATGCGGACCCTCTCGACGCACAGCGCCTCTTCGTCCTGCGAGACCGGGAGGATGCCGAACTTCACGCGCGGCAGATCGGCGCCCGTGATCACGCCGTAGACGCCGGGAAGCGCCTTCGCGCGGGTCGTATCGATGCGCGCGATGCGCGCGTGGGCGTGCGAGCTCCTGAGGAGCTTGCCGTACGCCATGCGCGGCAGCACGAGGTCGTCGGCGTACTTCGTGTCGCCGGTGACCTTGCCCCACGCGTCGACTTTTGGGAGCGGCTGCCCGACGACGCTGAACCGGTCTTTCGTCATGCCGGCACGCCCGCGCCTGCGCCCCCGTTCATGCGCAACGACGCCAGCTCGACGGCGTCGAGAATCTTCGTGTAGCCGGTGCATCGGCAGAGGTTGCCGGCGAGCGCCTCGCGGATCTCCTCACGCGTCGGCGCCGCGCGCTCGGCGAGCAGCGCCTGCGCGGTGAGGAGCACGCCGGGCGTGCAGTAGCCGCACTGCGCGGCGCCGAGCTCCGCGAACGCCTGCTGCAGCGGGTGCAGGCGGCCGCCGTCGGCCATGCCCTCCACCGTCGCGATCGCGCGCCCCTCGAGCTCCGCCGGCAGGGCGAGGCACGAGAGCACCGGGGCGCCGTCGACGAGCACCGTGCACGTGCCGCACTCGCCGAGCTCGCACCCGTGCTTGGTGCCGGTGAGGCCGAGGTCTTCGCGCAGGACTTCGAGGAGCGTCTTGTGCGGGGCGACGAGGACGTCGCGGGACTCGTCGTTCACGGTCAGGCGCAGGCGAATCTTCAATGCGAGGCTCCCGGCCGATTTATGGAGGATGAACTTCGGTTCAAAAATACTGAATCATGGCCGAGGCGTCAAGGCCGGTACACTGCCGCATGCCCTTTCTGCGCACCGACGATCGCGTCAAGCTCTACTACGAAGCGCACGGAGCGGGCTCCCCGCTCGTGCTCGCCTACGGCATCGGCGGCAACGCCGATCTCTGGGACACGAACCGCGAGGCGCTCGCCGCGCGCCACCGCCTGATCCTCTGGGAGCCGCGCGGCCACGCGCGGTCGGACAGTCCCGAGGATCCCGCGAAGTATTCCTTCGCGCGGTGGACGCTCGACCTCAAGGCGGTCCTGGATCATCTCGGGATCCGCAAGGCGCACCTCGGCGGGCTCTCGCTCGGCGCCGGCATCGCCACGCGCTTCGCGCTGCGCTTCCCGTCGCGCGTCCGCTCCCTTCTCGTCACGAACTCCTCGTCGGCGGCGGGGCTGCCGCTGTCGGCCGATCACATCCTCATGCGCGCGCAGTCGATCAAGGTCACGCTCGAGCAGGGCATGGACGCGATGGCGGACTTCGCGATGGCGACGAATCCCAACGTGACGGCCCGGCTCGCGATCGACCCGGGCGCGAAGGAGGAGTTCTACGCGTACTACCGGCGGCTGACGCCGGTCGGCTACGCGAACTCGCTGCGGGCGCTGCTCGCGATGGACCACATCACCGGCCAGTTGTCGTCGATCCGCGTGCCGACCCTGCTGATCGGCGGCGACCGCGATCCTTCGCTCGCGCCGATGAAGGTCATGCACAAGAAGGTCCGCGGCTCGAAGCTGGTCGTCCTCTCGCCCGCGAGCCACTTCGCGAACCGCGATCAGCCGGAGGCGTGGAACAGGGCCGCGCTCGAGTTTCTGCGTGCGGTCGAAACGAGGCGGCGTGCTGGAAAATCCGGCACCCGCCCGTTACGATAGCCGCGATGAGCCGGTCCCGCTTCATCCTGATCCTGCTGCTGACGGTGGTCCTCGATCTGTCCGTGCCGATGCCGCATGGCAGCGCGGAGGCGACGGAGGAATTCCAGGAAGCCGCGCACGCCGCCCGCGGCCGCCGTCCGTTTCGCCTCGTGCGGCAGAGCGTCGCGACGCCCGTCGCGCGCGGGACCGCCGTGCTCGAGCGGCACGAGACCCGCCGTCGCGGCGTCGAATTCGTGCGCCGTACCGCGCCGCCGCCCGTGATCCGGAAGCAACCGCCCGCGTTCAGCGACTCGTCCGCTTCGCCCGACGCCCACTAGCCTCGCTCTCCGCGCGTCTGTCACATCCATCGCCATCGCGAAGAGGGAGAGCCATGACCACCGCCTCGAACGAGTCGAAGCACGACGCCATGCTCGCGGTGCTGGACGCTCCCGGCCCGCCGGTCACGTCGCCGTTGCCGGCCGCGCGCCGCGCGTACGCCGCGGCGCGAGCCCGATGGACGGAGATCGAGCGAGAGCGGCTGCACCGCGCGACCGACGCGCTGTTGCCGGGGATCGCCGCGGACGCCGACGTCGTGTTCGCGCCCGCGCTGCACGGCGACCTCGCGCGCACCATCGTGAAGCACGCCGACGCGGGGCGGGCCGACGTCGTCATCGTCGGAGGTCCGCCGCCGGGCTTCCGAGCGTGGATCAGGCCCGGCCCGGTCCACGAGCGGGTCGTGCGCTTCGCCGGCTGCACGGTGGTCGTCGCATGACGATGCTCTTTCCCATCGCGGAATACTGGTGGCTCTACACGAGCTTCGTCGGCTTCGTGCTGATCCTGCTCGGGCTCGACCTGGGCGTCTTCCACCGCAAGGCCCACGAGGTCAGCGTCCGGGAGGCGGCGACCTGGTGCGTGGTGTGGGTCACGCTCGCGCTGCTCTTCAACGCGGGCCTCTACGCCTACGCGCGGTGGAAGTTTCCGGCGGATCCGCGGCTCGCGGGCGTCGCCGGCTTCGATCCCGAGGCGGCCGCGTGGCAGGTGGCGCTCGAGTTCCTCACGGGCTACGTCGTGGAGTACTCGCTGTCCGTCGACAACATCTTCGTGTTCCTGCTGATCCTGCGCTACTTCGCCGTGCCGCGCGCGCACCAGCACCGCGTGCTGTTCTACGGCATCCTGGGCGCGCTCCTGTTCCGCGCGATCTTCATCGCGCTCGGCTCCGTGCTGATGCAGTTCCACTGGGTCATCTGGGTCTTCGGCGGCTTCCTCGTCGTCACCGGCATCCGGATGGCGCTGCAGCCCGAGGAATCGGTCGATCCGGAGCGCACGATCGTCGTCCGCCTGGTGCGCCGCTTCGTCCCGGTGATGGGCTATCGCGGGCAGAGCTTCCTGGTCCGGCAGGACGGCCGCCTCGCGGCGACGCCGCTGCTGATCGCGCTGCTGTGCCTCGAGATGAGCGACATCCTGTTCGCGGTCGATTCGGTGCCCGCGATCTTCGCGCTGACACGGGAGCCGTTCATCGTCTTCACGTCGAACGTGTTCGCCATCCTCGGCCTGCGCTCGATGTTCTTCATGCTCGGCGGCGCGATGGACCGCTTCCACTTGCTGCGCTACGGGCTGGCGACCGTCCTGGTGTTCGTGGGTCTGAAGATGGTGTGGCTGGACGCGTGGTACGGCGGCAAGTTCCCGATCGGGCCGTCGCTGGCGATCATCGGCGCCGTGCTCGGCGGCGCGGTCGTCCTCTCGCTGCTGCGTCCCAAGCACGGCGGCGTCGAGCGCGCGCACGACAAGCGCGCGGCGTCGTCGTCGCGCGCGTGATGCGGGGCGCGCCGGGTCAGGCGCGCTTGCGCGGGCGGCGGTGCGCGGAGAGCCCGCGCTCCCAGAGGTATTCCTTCTCGCCCATGTGCTTCGCGACCCAGCGGCCGAGCACGAAGAACGCGTCGCTCAGCCGGTTGACGTACTTCAGGTCCCACTCGTTGATCGTCTCTTCGCGCGAGAGCCGCAGCACCTGGCGCTCGAAGCGGCGGCACACCGTGCGCGCCTGGTGCATGAACGCGTTGATCCGGCCGCCGCCGGGCAGCGTGAAGGATTTGAGCGGCTCCAGGTCCTTCTGGCAGCGATCCATCAGCTCCTCGAGGCCCTTCACCTCGGCCTCGGTGAAGCGGAACATCCCTTCGTACTCCGCGCCCGGCGGCGTCGCCAGCTCGCTCCCGAGGTCGAAGAGCTGGTTCTGGATCTTCTTCAGCACGTCGTCGAGCCACCGGTGGTGCTCGCCCTCGGAGAGGCGCTCCTCGTTGAACGTGCGGATGATGCCGACGATCGAGTTCAGCTCGTCCATCGTCCCGTACGCTTCGATCCGCGGTGAATCCTTCGGGACACGCTTGCCGCCCACGAGGCCGGTCTCGCCCTTGTCGCCGGTGCGCGTGTAGACCCGCGTGATGCTGATCGTCATGAGCGGTATTCTACGTGAACCTGTGAAAGGCCGGGCCCCCGCCGTCCTCGCGATCATCGCCGCCACGCACTTCATCCACGACGGGTTCGCCGACGTCGTGTACGTGCTGCTCCCGCTGTGGGCCGCCGAGTTCTCGCTGAGCTTCGCGCAGGTCGGCGTCATCCGCTCCGCCTACTCGGGCGGCATGGCGCTGTTCCAGATCCCGGCGGGCCTGATCGCCGAGCGCACCGGCGAGCGCGGCGTCCTCGTCATCGGCACGCTCGTGACCGCGGCGGGCTTCGTGCTCGCCGGCGCCGCGGGCGGATTCCTCGCGCTGCTCCTCGCGCTCCTCGGCGCCGGGCTCGGCTCCGGCGTGCAGCATCCGCTCGGCTCGTCGATCGTGTCGAAGGCGTACGAGACCGGCGCGCGCCGCACCGCGCTCGGGACCTACAACTTCTCCGGCGATCTCGGCAAGGTCGCGGTCCCCGCGGTGGTGGCGCTGCTCGCGACGACGATCGGCTGGAGGACCGCCGCCGGCCTCTACGGCGCCGTCGGGCTCGTCGCCGCGCTCGTGATCTGGGTGGTCCTCTCCCGTCTCGACGTGGGCACGCGGCCCGAGCCGCGCGAGGACACGGGCGGCGCCCCCGAGGGCAGGGGCTGGGGCATCCAAGACCCGCGCGGATTCCAGGCGCTGACGGTGATCGGCATGATCGACAACGGGACGCGCTCGCCGTTCCTCACGTTCCTGCCGTTCGTCCTGCTGGCGAAGGGCGCGACGATGGCGGGCGTCGGCGGCGCGATGGCGCTCCTCTTCGCGGGCGGCGCCGTCGGAAAGTTCGCGTGCGGGGTGATGGCCGAGCGCGTCGGGATCATCCGCGCGGTCATCGTGACCGAGGCGATGACGACCGTCGGCATCCTCGCGGTGATCGCGGCGCCGCTGCACGCCGCCTACGTGGTGCTCGTCCCGCTCGGCATCGCGCTGAACGGCACGTCGTCCGTGCTCTACGGGACGGTCGCCGAGCTCGTCACGCCGGAGCGGCGCTCGCGCGCGTACGGGCTCTACTACACCGTGACGATCGCCACCTCCGCGCTCGCGCCGACGATCTACGGCGTCGTCAGCGACGCGATCGGCGTGCCCGCCACGCTCACCGTCGTCGGCTTGATGGTGCTGGTCACGATTCCCCTGTGTCTCGTCCTGCGCACCGCCGTCGCCGAGCCGGCGCGCGTGTAGCCTCAGTCCGCCGCCGGGCGGCGTGACCGCTCAGGTCAGATCGAAGGCGCGGCCGGCGCCGAGCCGGTAGGCGTAACGCGAGATGACGGCCGGGTCCGGATCGGCGCCGAGCCCGGGGCGATCGTCGGCATCGAGATGGCCGTCCACACAGCGCACCGGCGTCGCGAGCAGCGGCGCCTCCAGTGCCGCGCCGGGGAGCTCCACGTAGGGCACGCCGGGCGTCGCGATCGCGAAGTGCACGCTCGCCGCGAGCCCGGGCCCGTAGTAGAACGCGTGCGGCACGACCGTGACGTTCGCGCTCGCGGCGACGACGGCCACCTTCCGCATTTCCGAGAGCCCGCCGACCTTCGTGACGCTCGGCTGCGCGACGTCCATCGCGCCCGCCTCGAGCGCCGCGCGGAAGCCGAACGCCGTCGCCTCGTTCTCGCCGGACGCGATCGGGATCGGGCTCGCCGCGCGCACGCGCGCCAGCCCGCGGTAGTCCTCGGGGGGCCACAGCGGCTCCTCGAGCCACCGGAGGCCCGTCGGCTCGAGCCGCCGCGCCATCGCGACCGCCTCGTCGACGGTCCACGGGCAGTTCGTGTCGAGCATGATCTCGACGTCCCAGCCGACCGCGCTGCGCGCGACCGCGACCGATTCGACGTCCGTCTGGTGAAGCTTGATGGCGGTGAAGCGCTCCGACGCGAGCGCGGCCGCGACGAGCCCCACCTCGGAGGGGGTCGCGTAGCGCAGCATGCTCGCGTACGCGCGGACGCGCGGCTGCACGCGTCCGCCGAGGAGCCGGTAGACCGGCACGCCGAGCGTCTTGCCCGCGAGATCCCACAGCGCGAGGTCGACGCCCGCGAGCGCGAACATGCCGAGGCCGCGCCGTCCCCACACCATGAGCACGCGCTGGAGACGATCGAGATGCGCTTCGATGCGGGTCGGATCCTCGCCCACGAGCAACGGGCCCAGCGTCTCGTCGACGATGTTGCACACCGCCAGCGGCGCGCCGTACGCGAAGGCCTCGCCCCACCCGGTGAGCCCGTCGTCGGTGTCGACGCGCACGAGGATCTGCTTGGCGAGCGCGGGCTCCCACGGCGACGGTGGCGAGCCCGGACGGATCGGGATCGCGAGCGGAATCGCGCGAACGGACGTGATCTTCATGGACAATCGGCGGCCATGGGCCGTCAAGCTCCGGCGAAGGCGGGCGCGACTTCCTCCAGGAACCGGCGGAGCTGGCCCGCCTGGTCCCACGACGTGAGCCGCAGCGCCATGTGGCCGAGCCCGGCGGCGAAGTACGCGCGCAGCTCCTCGATGCAGCGCCGCGGCGGCCCCGCGACCGTCCAGCCCTCCACGAACGCCGGGCTGAACTTCGAGGAATAGTAGGTGTCGAGGAAGGTCTTGCTCTCCTCGAGCGCGGCCGCGCGGTCCTCGTTGATGTTGATGTTGTGATACAAGGCACTCCCGAGCGCCGCGGGATCGCGGCCTTCCTCGCGCGCCATCGCGGCCACGCGGCTCCACTGCTCGCGGAACTCGTCGGGGCTGAGCTTGTTGGTCATCCAGCCGTCCGCGAGCCGCGCGACGCGACGGAGCCCGCGCTCGACGGCGACGGACGACGCGCTGGCGCCGCCCTTCCACGTGAGGCCGGTCGGATTGCTCGCGATCCAGATCGGGCACGGCTGCTGGATCGGCGCCGGCTCGATCTTCACGTCCTTGAACTCGTAGAATTCGCCCTTGTGCGTGGCCGGCTTGCCGCCGAAGAGCGCGCGGAGGATCGCGATGCCTTCCTCCAGCCGCGCCACGCGCTCGCCGGAGCGGATGCCCATCGCGGCGTGCTCGCGCGCCTGCGCGGGGCTCATCTCGTCCGGGCCGCCGAGACAGACCGCGAGCCAGGCGCGGCCGCCGGAGAGCACGTCGAGGCTCGCCCACTGGTGGGCGAGCATCACGGGGTGACGGTGCACGAACGTCGCGAGGCAGCCGACCGCGAGCTTCATGCGCGAGGTCACGCCCGCGAGCGTCGAGAGCAGCGTCACCGACTCGAGACGCGGCTTCGCGAGCAGGCTGTCGCCCACCCAGAGCGTGTCGAACACGCCCGCGTTCTCGGCGGCGACCGAGATGTCGAAGAGGTCGCGCGCTTTGATGGCGCCGAGCACGACCGCGCGATTCGCGAGGATCAGGCCGAACGACATTTGACGGCCATGGGAGGTCAAGTCCATGGGTCCCTTCATCACGACGCCTGCAGGAGCTCGCTCATCCGGTTGAAGAACTGGTCGGCCATCATCTTCGACACGCCGCCGAGCATGCGCTGCCCGACGCCGGCGATGAGACCGCCGACCTGCACGTCCGCGTTGTAGACGACGCGCGTGCCGCCCGCGGTGTCGCTGAGCGTGATCGCGGTCTCGCCGCGCACGAAGCCCGGACCTCCGCTTCCTTCGACCGCCATGCGATACGAGTCCGGCGCTTTCTTGTCGAAGAGACGGACCTTCCCTTCGAACGTTCCCTTCACCGCGGCGACGCCCACCTTCATCGTCGCCTTGTATTCGTCTTCGCCGATGGCCTCGAGCTTCTCGCAGCCGGGAATCGCCTTGCGCAGCTGGTCGGGACTCAGAAACGCGTCCCACACGCGCTGGCGCGGCGCGGGGATTTCATGCGCACCCTCGATCTTCATCCCACCTGCCCTCCGTGCCCGCATTGTAAGCGCACTGCGGGGCACCCGCCTCGCGACGCCGTCATCCTTCCCGCGTCGTTTCTCCGATCGTCACGCTCGCGATGCGTGCCGGCGCCGCCGGCGTCGTCAGCGTGAGCGTCTGCCGCGCGCTGTCGACGCCTTCGATCGCGCCGAGCGCGAGCGAGCCGCCGGCCGCGTCGCGCACGCCGACGAGCGTGCCGACCACGAGCGCGTCGAGCGCGACCGCATCGCCGGCGACCGAACGCAGCGGCACGCGCGTCGCGTCGAGCGTGATCGCGCGGGCTTCGGCGAAGTAACGCGCGAGCACCGCTGCGCGATGCCGGCGCCGATCCGCGACGGTGCGCCGGCGCGTGCCGTGGACCGCCGGCAATCTCAGCACGAGTGGCCGGTCCGGCACGCCGCGCGCGGCCGGGCCGCGCTCACGCGCGACGATGCCGCGGAGAATGTGCTCGCACTCCTCGCCGGCCTGGATCGCGACGACCACGTCGGGATCCGTCGCGGCGATCTTGCGCTGCTTCACCGCGGCGGCGAATCCGCCCGCGATGAATCCCGAGGTGTCAACGACGACGCGATCGAAGCGGGCGCGCGCCACGCGCACGAGCTTCGCGGCCGCGCCGGCGACCTGCCACGGGTGGCGCCCGGGCGACGTGACGCCGACGAACTCGAACGCGACGGTCTCCGCGTCGCCGGGGCGCGTGAGCGGTCCCCGCACCGCGCCGAGCCCGACGGTCGCGGGCGGGCCGATCTCCGATTGCCCGACGTCGGCGTCGACGATCCCGACGTCGTGTCCCCGCTGACGGAGATGATTGGCCAGCCACGCGGTGAAGGTCGTCTTCCCGGCGTCCGCCGCGCCGATCACGAGCACGACCGGGGCTGCCGTGAGGTCGGGAAGACTCGCCGCCCACTCGGGCGGGACGCGCTCGTCGAGCGAGCCGCGCGGCTCGAGCGCCGTCGCGTCAGCTCAGCGTGGCGATCGCCTCACCCATGCGCCGGAGGCCTTCGCGGATCAGCTCGGCGCTCGTCGCGTACGAGAGCCGGATGTGCCGGTCGGATCCGAAGTCGGCGCCGGGAACGACCGCGACGCGGGCGGCGTCGAGCAGGAAGCCCGTGACGTCGCCGGAGCTCGCGAGCGGCGCCGCGCCCGCGGGACGGCGCCCGAAGAGCCCGGAGACGTCCGCGAACGCGTAGAACGCTCCCTTCGGTTTCACGCAGCGGACGCCAGGCAGCGCGTTCAGCCCGTCGACGATGAGGTGGCGGCGCCGGTCGAACTCGCCGGCCATCTTCGCGACCTCGTCCTGTGGACCGGTCAGCGCTTCGACGGCCGCCCACTGCGCGATCGACGACGGATTCGACGTCACCTGGCTCTGCACGTCGGTCATCGCCTTGATCAGCTCGCGCGGCCCCGCGGCGAGGCCGATGCGCCAGCCCGTCATCGCGTACGCCTTCGAGCATGTGTTGACGACGATCGTCCGCGCCTTCACCTCGGGACCGAACGAGGCGACGGAGACATGGCGTCCCTCGAACGTCAGCGCCTCGTAGCACTCGTCCGACACGAGCCAGAGGTTGCGCTCGACGGCGAGGCGGGCGACGGCCTCGAGCGCCGGCCGCGAGAACACCGCGCCCGTCGGATTGTTCGGGCTGTTGAGCACGATCAGCTTGGTCCGCGGCGTCACCGCCGCCGCGACCGTGCCGGCGTCGAGGTCGAAGCCCGTCGCCTCACGCGTCGCGACCGGCACCGGCACGCCGTCGAGCAGCCTCACCTGCTCGGGATACGACACCCAGTACGGGCTCGGCACGATCACCTCGTCGCCCGGGTCGAGCAGCGCGACCGCGATGTTGTAGAGCGTGTGCTTCGCGCCGCACGAGATCAGGATCTCCGCCGGCTCGTAGTCGAGGCCGTTGTCGCGCTTGAACTTCGCGCACGCCGCCGCGCGCAGCTCGGGGATGCCGCCGACCTCCGTGTACTTCGTCTGCCCGCGCCGCATCGCCTGGATCGCGGCCTCTTTCACGCGCTCGGGCGTGTCGAAGTCGGGCTCGCCGGCACCGAACGAGATGACGTCGATGCCGCGCCCCTTCATCTCCTTGGCCTTGGCCTGGACGGCGAGCGTGGCGGACGGGGCGAGCGTGGCGAGGCGCTTGGCAAGCATCGGCCGGAAATCCTCCACCGGGTGCGACCCGGACTACCTGGGCTGGAACTTGTCGGCCAGCCGCTTCTCGACGCCGGGCGGGACCATGCCGGTCACCGCGGAGCCGAAGCTGGCGACTTCCTTGATGAGGCGCGAGGAAATGTAGGTGTAGCGCTCGTGCGGCATCAGGAACACCGTCTCGACGGTGCTGCGGAGCTTGCGGTTCATGAGCGCCATCTGGAACTCGTACTCGAAGTCCGAGACCGCGCGGATCCCGCGGATGATGCAGTCGGCGCGCTCGCGCGCGACGAGGTCGATCGTGAGCCCGTCGAACGACACGATGCGGAGGTTCTGAAATCCCGTCGTCGCCTCGTCGATCATCTCCATCCGCTCGGCCACCGTGAAGAGCTGGCTCTTCGACGGGTTGCCGACGACCGCGACGATGACCTCGTCGAAGATGCGCAGGCTGCGCTCGATGAGGTCGAGGTGTCCGTTGTGGACGGGGTCGAACATGCCGGGGTAGACCGCGCGCTTGCCCATATCTTCCGCGAATTTAGCTGTCGGCTCGAAAGAAAGTCAAGGTCGTCTCCCCGAAGCGGCGCGTGCGGTAGGCGCGGAGCCGGCCGATGGCCTCGGGCGGCGGCTTCTTCGTGAGGTGCTGCGCGATCACGAGCGCGCCGGGCGCCACCACGGCGCTCGCGCCGAGCCGCTCGAGCGTCGGCATGACGAGATCCTCGTCGTAGGGCGGGTCGAGGAACACGACGTCGAAGCGCGCGCCGTCGCGTGCAAGCCGCTCGAGGGCCGCGCGGACGTCGAGCCGCTCCACGCGCACCCGCGCCGCGACGCCGAGCGTCTCGACGTTCGCGCGCAGCGCCGCGACCGCGCGCGCGTCGCGCTCGACGAACGTGGCGTGCGCGGCGCCGCGCGACAGCGCTTCGAGCCCGACGCCGCCGGCACCCGCGAAGAGATCGAGCAGGCGCGCGTCGGGCAGCTGCGGCATCAGCGTGTCCATGAGGGCGATGCGCACTTGATCCGCCGTGGGCCGCGTCGTGCTGCCCCGCGGGGTGACGAGCCGCTTTCCTTTGAGCGCGCCGGCGAGGACTCGCACGTCAGGCGGCGGTCGCGGTGGCGATCATCCGACGCTCGCCAGATCCAGCTTGCCGCGCCAGCGCGCGAGGAGCTGGCGGCGCAGCTCCGCGTGCTCGGGCGCGCGCAGCTCGCGGTCGCCCCCGACGATCGCCGCCGCTTCCTTGCGCGCGTCCTCGAGGATCGGCAGGTCGCGCGGGAGGCTCGCCGTGCGGAATTCCGGCAGCCCCGACTGGCGCGTCCCGAAGAACTCGCCGTGGCCGCGGAGCTCGAGGTCGACCTCGGCGATGCGGAAGCCGTCGTTCGTCTGCGTCATCGCGTCCACGCGCGTCCGCGCGTCCGCCGAAACGCTCGTGCTCGTGAGCAGGATGCAGTACGACTTCCACGGTCCGCGGCCCACACGCCCGCGGAGCTGGTGGAGCTGCGACAGGCCAAAGCGCTCGGCGTGCTCGATCAGCATCACCGACGCGTTGGGCACGTCGATGCCGACCTCGATGACGGTCGTGGAGACGAGCAGGTCGATCTCGCCCGCCTTGAAGCGCCGCATGACCTCGTCCTTCTGCTCGCTCGTGAGCCGTCCGTGGAGCAGGCCGACGCGCTGCTCACGGAACGGCCCGTCCTGGAGGTGGCGCGCCATGTCGGTCGCCGCCTTCACGTCGATCGCCTCGGATTCCTCGACGAGCGGGTACACGACGTACACCTGGCGGCCGCCGGCGATCTGGTCGCGCAGGAACTTGTAGATCTCCGAGCGCTTGCTCTCGGTGCGCGAGACCGTCTTCACGGGCTGGCGGCCCGGCGGCAATTCGTCGAGCACCGACACGTCGAGGTCGCCGTAGAGCGTGAGCGCGAGCGTGCGCGGGATCGGCGTCGCGGTCATCACCAGCAGGTCGGGCCGCTCGCCCTTGCCGCGCAGCCGCGCGCGCTGGTGCACGCCGAAGCGATGCTGCTCGTCGACCACCGCGAGCCCGAGGTTCTTGAACGCGACGCGCTCCTGCACGAGCGCATGGGTGCCGATCGCGCACGCGATCTCGCCCGACGCGAGCGCCGCGCGGCGTGCCGTGCGCTCCCTCGGTTTCAGCGCGGACGTCATGAGCGTCACCTCGACGCCGAGCGGCTCCAGCAGGCGCCGGAACGTCGCATAGTGCTGCTCCGCGAGGATCTCGGTGGGCGCCATCACGGCCGCCTGGTACCCGGCTTCGATCGCGGTGAGCACGGCGAGCGCGGCGACGATCGTCTTGCCCGAGCCGACGTCGCCCTGCAGCAGCCGGTGCATCGGATACGGCGAGGCCATGTCCTCGCGGATCTCGCGCCACACGCGCTCCTGCGCGCCCGTCAGCGCGAACGGCAGCGACTCGCGCAGGCGCCGCACGAGCGCGCCCGGCGGGCTCATCGCGATCCCGCGGCTGCGCGTCACGCGCGCGCGAAGGATGGCCAGCCCGACCTGGAGCAGGAAGAAGTCGTCGAACGCGAGGCGCCGCTGCGCGGCGGCGAGCGCGGCCTCGCTCTCGGGAAAGTGCGCGCTGCGCAGCGCGTCCGCGAGCGGCGGAAGCCGGCGGCGCTGGCGGATCGCCTCCGGAAGCATCTCGGCCACGTCGTGCGCGTGCGCCTCGACGAGGTTCCACATGAGCTTGCGCAACGGGCGCTGCGTGAGCCCCTCGGTCATCGAGTAGACGGGGACGAGCCGGCCCGTATGGAGCCGATCGTCCTCGCCGTCGCTCTCGACGATCTCGAAATCGTCCACCTTCAGCGTCAGCGCGCCATGGAACCGATCGACCTTGCCGTGCAGCACGAGCCGCTGTCCGCGCTCGAGCGTTTTCGCGAGCCAGCGCTGGCCCCACCAGATGGCGATGATCCGCGCGGTCGCGTCGGAGATCATCGCCTGCAGCGGCTGGCGCCCGTGACCGGGTGGCGGCGGGCTCACGCCGCCGACGGTGCCTTCGATCGTGACGACCGCGCCGGGCACGGCCGCGCGGATCGGCGTCATGCGCGTGCGGTCCTCGTGACGGTGCGGCACGAAGAAGAGCGCGTCCGCGACGGTGTGGAGCTCCTTGCGCGCGAGGTGCGCCGCGCGCTGCGGCCCGACACCCTTGACGAACTGCAGGGGCGTGTCGAGCCCCGGGGGCGCGGTTTGCCTGGTCGGAGGCACTATGCTAAGAGTTGAAGGCCCAATCGTTGTTCATCAGGAGCGCGCATGGCCCAGCGGTGCGATATCTGCGGTAAAGGTCCGTCGGTCGGTCACTCGGTCAGTCACGCCAACCGCCACACGAAGCGGCGCTGGCTGCCGAATCTCGTCTCGATTCGCGCGCTCGTTTCCGGCCGCGCGAAACGCGTGCGGGTGTGTACGAGCTGTCTGAAAGCCGGGAAGGTCACGAAGGTCATTTGACGGGCACGGACCGTCGAGGTCCAGAAGTCATTTGACCGCCACGGGCGGTCAACGTCCAACGGTCATTTGAGGCACAACCGGGAGGGGGCTTGCGCCCCCTCCCGACTGGTTGACGAGGCGGGAGGCCGCCACCCCCCGCCCTGACAGTCGCTGCGCTGCTTACTTCTTCTTCTTCTTGGCCGCCTTCTTCTTCGCCATGGAGGAAATCACCCCCTCCCTCTGGTGGAGTCACAACACGCCGCGCGATCGCGTCGTTACTTCTTCTTCTTCTTGCCGCCCTTCTTCTTCGCCATCGAAATTCACCTCCTTCCGTCGTGACGGCACGTGGCCGTCACATAGGTGTCGGGCCTCAGTAGCCCATCGCTTCGCGGCGCAGGTGCTCGGCGAGCTCACGCCCGCGCCGCTCGTAGTGGAGGAGATCGACGTAGAGCTGCGGCAGTCCCGCGACCTTGAGGCCGCCCTTTTCCATGACGCCGTCGAAGACGCCGGGGTCGTACGGCGTGACGAGATGCACGCCGGCTTCCGCTTCCGCGGCGGGCCGGAGCCCGAGCGCGCGCGCGATCGGCGCCGGATCGCCCTCGACGTAGCAGTGGATCGCGCTCAGGCGCTGCGACGCCGCGACGACGAGCGAGAGCCCTGACGCGAGCGTGAACGCGTAGCGGCGGTTTTCCGCGCCGAGCGCGCGCGCGATCTCCGCCATGAGCCGGCGGGTCACCCGCTCGGGCGCGGCGTACGACGCGATCTCGTTCGCGCGATACGTGTACGAGTCGCCCCACGCATCGAGCAGGTCGGCAGGCTTGCCGAGCGCGATCCGCTGCGTGCCGTCACGCTCGACCCAGCGCAGGTCCTCGAGACGCTTCACGACGTTGTGCGAGTGGCCGAGGCTCACGCCCGCGGCCTTCGCGAGCTCTTCCAGGCGCCACGCGCGGCCCTGATCCTCGAGCAGCACGCGAATCACGCGCGTGGCGCGCGGCGCGAAGAGCGAGCGCAGCGGCCGCGTGGACGGCCGCACGTTGCGCTTGCCTTCTTTCTCGATCAGGACGTTTTCGAACGCGAGGTGGCAGTTGCCGGAGAGATCGACGTAGCCGAAGCCATGGGTCTTGAGGATGCGCGCGCTCTGCGGGCCGATGTAGACAGCCGTCGCCACCGGGTAGGCGCCACTGACCTCGCGCTTGATCTCCTCGAAGCGGGTCACGACGGCCCGGATCTGCCGGGGTTGACCGAGTGACGCGGCCTCAACCACGAAGACGTGCTCCTGCCCGCCCAGCCGGAATTTCACCAGTAAATCGGCTGTCTGGCTGCCGATCCTCGGGTCGGCGGTCTCCTCCCAGCCTTGGGCCTTGGGAAACAGCTCCTTCAGCCTTTGGACCGCTTGGCGCCTTATGTCCGAGGATTTCAGCATGTTTCTCTGGCTCCACAGCTTTCAGCATCTGCTGAAACTCTAAGGACAACTGAAAGTACCTGTCAATAAAAAACTTGCAGTTTCGACCTGGAACACTCTCGCGGAGGGACCCTACAGGTGGGGTACGCGGGTCAGGGCGGCGCGACGGAGCTAGTCTTCGCCCTCTTCGATTTTTCCCATGGTCTCGTCGTCGAGGCCGAAGTAGTGGCCGATCTCGTGGACGACGGTCTCGCGCACGAGCTCCGCCATCGCCTCCTCGTCCTCGCAGTCTTCTTCGATCGGTCCCTGGTAGATCGTGACGGAGTCGGGCAGCACGTTGCCGTACCCGGAATCCCGTCGCGTGAGGTCGATGCCTCGATAGAGCCCGTACAGGGTGTCGGGCGGCTCGATGCCCATCTCGCGCAGGGTCTCGTCGTCCGCCCAGTCCTCGACGATGACGACGACGTTCTTGATCTTGTCCTTGAAGCTCCTCGGCAACTTCCTCATGGCCTTCTCGACGAGCCGCTCGAACTCCACCCGTGACATCCGCCTCCGTCTCCTCGACGGCCTAGGCATGGCGGTAAGCGGAAGCAGCGAGTCCGACGATGCTGCGCCCCCGAGCGAGCCCTGCGATGCGAGGCGTACTCCTGTACGCCGCAGGGAGTGGCCCGACGAGCTGACGGCGCAGATGGGCCCTTATCGCCGATCCTCACAGGCCGCGGACGCGCTCGACGTTGATGACGTCGGGGACCTCGCGTATGGCGTTCATGATGTCCTGCAGCTGCGAGAGGTCCGCGACCTCGATCACGAAGTTGTTGATGCCGCGGCGGTCGTCGGTGACGGTGACCTCGGCCTTCGTGATGTTGCCGTTCTTGCCGCCGATCGCGCCGGTGATCTCGGAGAGCAGGCCCGGACGGTCGCGGCCGATGTAGACCGCGACGCGCACCGGCCGCTTCGCCGGCTCCTCGACGTCCCATTCCACCGCGATGATGCGCTCGCGATCGAGCACGCTCTTGGCGACGGTCAGGCAGTCGCGCGCGTGCACCGTGAGCCCCCGCCCCCGCGTGATGAAGCCGACGATCGGGTCGCCGGGCAGCGGGTTGCAGCACTTCGCGAAGCGCACCAGCAGGTCCTCGACGCCGCGGATCCTGACGCCCTGGTCCGTCTTCGGGCGCGTCGTAGCCGTGCGCGGGCGCTCGACCGGCTCGAGCAGGCCGCCCGGCGTGAGCCTGTTCAGGAGCTGGTGCATCGACGCCTTGCCGTAGCCCACCGCGGCGATGAGATCGTCCACCGTGGGGTGGCCGAGATCCGCGGCGACCTTCTTGATCTCGTCGCCGGCCAGCAGCGCGGTCGCGTTCAGCCGGTACTTCTTCGCCTCGCGGTCGAACATCTCGCGGCCGAGCTCGATCGAGCGCGCGCGCTCTTCGACCTTCAGCCACTGGTTGATCTTCGAGCGCGCGCGGGTGGACTTGACGATCTTCAGCCAGTCCCGGCTCGGATGCTGGCTCGGCGAGGTGATGATCTCGACGATGTCGCCCTGCCGCAGCACGTAGCGCAGCGGCACGAGCTTGCCGTTCACCTTCGCGCCGACGGTGTGCTCGCCGACTTTCGTGTGGACGGTGTACGCGAAGTCGATCGGCGTGGCGCCTTCCGGCAGCGCCTTCACGTCGCCCTTCGGCGTGAAGACGTAGACCTCGTTCTGGAAGAGGTCGACGCGCACGCTGTCGAGGAACTCGCTCGGGTCCTTCGTGTCCTGCTGCGTCTCCATGAGCTGGCGCAGCCACGCGAACGACTCGTCGACCTTGTCCTTGCCGGCGGTCTTCTTCTCCTTGTAGAGCCAGTGCGCCGCGATGCCTTCCTCGGCGATGCGGTGCATGTCCCACGTGCGGATCTGGATCTCGACCGGCTCGCCCTTGGGCCCGATGACCGTGGTGTGGAGCGACTGGTACATGTTGACCTTGGGCATCGCGATGAAGTCCTTGAACCGCCCGGGCACCGGCTTCCACAGGGAGTGGATGACGCCGAGCGCGCCGTAGCAGTCGCGGACCGAGCCCGTGATCACGCGCACCGCGGTGAGGTCGTAGATCTCGTCGAACTCGCGGCCGCCGTCGTGCATCTTCTTCCAGATCGAGTAGAAGTGCTTCGGCCGGCCGCGGATCTGCGACTCGATCCCCACCTCGGAGAGCTTCTTCTCGATGATCGTGATGACCGCGTTGATGTCGGTCTCGCGCTCGAGGCGGCGCTTCGCCACCCGCCGCTGGAGATCGAGGTAGTCGCCCGGGTGCATCGTACGCAGCGCGAGATCCTCGAGCTCGGCCTTCACGTTCGCCATGCCGAGGCGGTGGGCGAGCGGCGCGTAGATGTCGAGCGTCTCCTGCGCGATCTTGCGGCCCTTCTCGTTCGGCAGGAAGTGCAGCGTGCGCATGTTGTGGAGGCGATCGGCGAGCTTGATCATGATCACGCGCAGGTCGCGCGCCATCGCGATCAGCATCTTGCGGAAGTTCTCGGCCTGCCGCTCCTCGCGCGACGAGAACGCGAGCTTGCCGATCTTGGTGACGCCGTCCACCAGCTCGGCGATCTCCTTGCCGAACTCGTGCTCGAGCTGATCCTTGGTCGCCTGTGTGTCCTCGAGGACGTCGTGCAGCAGGCCGGCCGTCACCGTGGTGACGTCCATCTTGAAATCGACGAGGAGGTGGGCGACTTCGAGGGGGTGCGACAGGTACGGCTCGCCGGAGGCGCGCTGCTGGCCCTGGTGGGACGCCTCAGAGAACTTGTAGGCGCGCTCCAGCACCGCCAGGTCCGCGCCCGGCTGGTACTTCGGAATCGCCTCGATGAGGGTCTCGAGCTCTGTCACGGGGCCATCGCCTCTTAAACATATGAGTTTACGGGGGAATTCAGGCTCTGGCCACCGCTTTTTTCCCGCGTCGACGGCCTTCCACGTAGATCGTCCAGTCGACGACCAGTGACCCCGCCACGTAAATCGTCGAATACGTGCCGGTGATGACCCCAACGAACAGCACGAACGCGAAGTCCTCCAGCGTCTTGCCGCCGAGGAACAGCAGGATGGCCGTCGAGAAGAAGACCGTCAGCGACGTGAGGACGGTCCGTGAGAGCGTCTGGTTGACGGCGTCGTTCATCTGGTCGGCGAACGTCCTGCCCCGCTGGGAGCCCCGGCCGCGGTTCTCACGCAGCCGGTCGTACGCGACGATCGTGTCGTTGACCGAGAAGCCGATGATCGTCAGGAGCGCGGCGAGCACCGGCAGCGAGAACTCCTTGCCGAAGATCGACAGCAACCCGAGGCAGACGATCACGTCGTGGAAGACGGCGGCGATCGCCGCCACGCCACCCTTGAAATCGAAGCGCGCCGCCAGGTAGACGAGGATGCCGATCAGGCCGAAGAGGACCGCGTAGATCGCCTGGAGCTGGAGCTCGCGGCCCACCTGCGGGCCGACGAACTCGACGCGGCGGATCTCCGTCTTCCCGAGCTGCGGCGCGGCGGCGAGCGCCTGCTCGATCTTTTTCGCGACTTCCTGCGACGACGCCTTGCTCAGCGGCAGGCGGACGATGTACTCGCGCGGGTCGCCGAACTCCTGGATGATGCTGTCCCCGAAGCCCTGCGCCGACAGCGCGGAGCGAATCTGCGCGATCTCCGGGCGTTGCTCGAAGCGCATCTGGACGAGCGTCCCGCCGGTGAAGTCGATGTCGTACCGGAGCCCGCGGATGCCGAGGGAGCCCAGGCCGGCGAGCAGGGTCAGGATCGAGAGCGCGTAGGCGATCCGCCGCCGGCCGATGAAGTTGTAGTTCGGGCTGCGGAAGATCTCGATCATACGGAGACGGTCGTCACCTTGCGCCGCCCCATGTAAATCATGTCGAAGAGCAGGCGCGTGAAGAACACCGCGGTGAACAGGCTCGCGCTCAGGCCGACGAAGAGCGAGACCGCGAAGCCTTTCACGGGACCGGTGCCGAAGTTGTAGAGGATCGCCGCCGTCACGAGCACGGTGACGTGGGTGTCGATGATCGTGCGGAACGCGCGGTTGAAGCCGGCCTCGATGGCGCCGCGCGGCGTCTTGCCGACCTTCAGCTCCTCCCGGATGCGCTCGAAGATCAGGATGTTCGTGTCGACGGCCATGCCGATCGTCAGCGCGATGCCCGCGATGCCCGGGAGCGTGAGCGTGGCGCCGAAGGCCGCCATGCACGCGAGGAGGATCACGAGGTTCAGGACGAGCGCGATGTCGGCGATCAGGCCGGAGAGCTTGTAGTAGACGAGCATGAACAGGAACACGATCACCGACGACGCGGCGATCGCGATGATCCCCTGCCGGATCGAGTCCGCGCCGAGCGACGGTCCGACGGTGCGCTCCTCGAGGATCGACACGGCCGCGGGCAAGGCACCTTCGCGCAGCACGATCGCGAGGTCGCGCGCCTGGTCGACGGTGAACTGGCCGGTGATGACCGCGCGCCCGCCCGGGATGCGTTCGTTGATGCGCGGCGCGGAGTACACCGTGCCGTCGAGGATGATCGCGAGGTGGCGGCCGACACCCTGCTCGGTGATCTCGCCGAAGCGCTGCGCGCCGCTGGCGCTGAACGTGATCGCGACCTGCCAGTTGCCCGGCGAGTTCGGATCCGCCTGCACGCTCGCGTCGGTCAGCTCGTTGCCGGTGAGCAGCGTGCGCTTGACCACGACGTACGGGATCTTCGTCTCCTGCTTGCTCTCGCGATCGACGCGCCGCTGGTAGAGCACTTCGGACGTCTCGGGCAGCCGGCCCGCGAGCGCCTCGTCGGCCGGCGTGCGCTCGTCGAGGAGCTTGAACTCCAGCAAGCCCGTCTGGCCGATGAGCGCCTTCGCGCGATCCGGGTCCTGCACGCCCGGGAGCTGGATCAGGATGCGGTCTTCGCCCTGCCGCGTGATCGTCGCCTCGGCCACGCCGAACTTGTCGACGCGGTTGCGAATCTTCTCGACGGCGCCCCGCGTGGCGAGATCGGCCTGCTGGCCCGCCTCGCGGTCCGCCATCGCCATCAGGAAGCGCCCGGCGGCCTGATCGCTGTTGCGGCGCTCGAACGTCTGGAACTGCGAGGCGACGGTCAGCGCGTCGTTCCACGAGCCCGGCGACGCGAGCTCGACGACGAACGCGCGATCGCCGTCACGCGCCACGCGCTTGACGCCGATGCCCTTCCGCTCGAGCGCGGCCCTGAAGTCCTCGGCCGCCCGCTCCGCCTGGTTCTGGACCGCCTTCGTCGTGTCGACGCCGAGCACCAGATGGATGCCGCCCTGGAGATCGAGACCGAGGTTGATCCGTTTCTTCGGCGGGTACAGGTACCAGAGCGAGATACCGATGACGAGGACGACCAGACCGACGCGCAGCCAGAGATTCCTAGGCATCCTTGTCGCCCTGGCCCTGGCCCTCCACCACGCGCGCGACGGCGGCGCGGTCGAACGTCATGCGGACCTGGTCCGCCACCCGCAGCACGATCGTGTTCTCGTCGACGGCCGTGACCGTGCCGTGAATCCCGCTCGTGGTCACGACCTTGTCGCCGCGCTTCACGGCGGCGAGCAAAGCCTCGCGTTCGCGGCGCTGCTTCTGCTGCGGCCGGATGAGGAGGAAGTAGAAGATCGCGAAGATCGCGCCGAAGAAGACCAGCTGCGTGAGAACGGCGTTACCGCCGCTCCCGCCCGGCGGCGCCAGGCCGGCGAGCACGAGTTCAGCGGGGGCGAGGAGCATGGGACCGGGACCTCCAGGCGCGCGTGCGGGATTAATCCGAAATCAGGGCGGATGATACTGCATATGTGGCGAAAAACCGAGTCCGGAATGCCCGGAATTCGCCCGATCCGATCGCCTCGCGCATCGTCGCGACGAGCTGCAGGAAGAAGTGGACGTTGTGCAGCGAGAGCAGCCGATGCACGAGGAGCTCCTCCGCCATGAAGAGGTGCCGGAGGTATGCGCGCGAGAAATTCCGGCACGTGTAGCACCCGCAGGTGGCGTCGAGCGGGCCCGCGTCGCGCGCGAAACGCGCCTGCTTGATCGTCAGCGGACCCTCCGCGGTGAACGCCTGCCCGTTGCGCGCGTTCCGCGTCGGCAGCACGCAGTCGAACATGTCCACGCCGCGCGCGACCGACTCCACGAGGTCTTCCGGCTTGCCGGCGCCCATCAGGTAACGCGGCTGGTCGCGCGGCAACAGACCGGCCGTGAGCTCGGTGAGGTCGTACATGACGGGCTTCGGCTCACCGACGGCCAGCCCGCCGATCGCGTAGCCGTCGAAGCCGAGCGCGACGGTCTCGTCGACCGCGCGCCGCCGCAAAGCCTCCTCCGTCCCGCCCTGCACGATGCCGAAGAGCTTGCGCGCCGCGGATGCCGCGGTGCCGCCCGCGCCCGCGCGACGATGGGCCTCGAGCGATCGGCGCGCCCAGCGCAGCGTGAGTCCCAGCGAGCGCTCGGTCGCCTCGATCGTGGCGGGATACGCGAGGCATTCGTCGAGCGGATGAATGACGTCGGCGCCGAGCGCGTGCTGCACCTCCACCGCGAGCTCGGGCGTGAGCATGCGCTCCCGCCCGTCGACGGGCGAGCGGAAGCGCGCGCCTTCCTCGGTGATCTTCCGCACCTTCGCGAGGCTGAAGACCTGGAAGCCGCCGGAGTCGGTCAGGATCGGACCGTCCCAGCTCATGAAGCGATGGAGGCCGCCGAGCTCGCGGATCAGCTCGTGGCCGGGCTTCTCGAAGAGGTGGTACGTGTTCGCGAGCACGATCTGCGCGCCGGCGGCGCGGAGGTCGTCGGGGCCGAGCGCCTTCACGGTCCCGCGCGTGCCGACCGGCATGAACGCCGGCGTGTCGACGGCCCCGTGCGCGGTGAGGAGACGCCCGCGCCGCGCGGCGCCGTCGCTCGCGAGCAGGCTGAAGCTCATTCGATCAACGTCGCGTCGCCGTAGGAATAGAAGCGATAGCCGTTGGCGACGGCGTGCGCATACGCACGGAGGATGAGATCGCGGCCCGCGAGGGCAAACACCAGCGAGAGCAGCGACGAGCGCGGCAGGTGGAAGTTCGTCAACAGCGCGTCGACGACGCGGAAGCGATGGCCCGGATGGATCGTCAGCTCCGCGCGTCCGTCCATCGCGCGGACGACGCCCGGCCCGCCGGCCGCGCCCGACGCGATCGCGGCACTCTCCAGCGCGCGCGTGGCGGTCGTCCCGACGGCGACGACCCGACGGCCCTCGGCGCGCGCGGCATTCACCGCACGCGCCGTCGCCTCCGAGATCACGACACGCTCCGAGGCGACGGTGTGCCCCTCCACGCGCGCGCTCTTGATCGGGCGGAAGGTTCCGGGTCCCACGTGCAGCGTGACGGCGTGGATCTCGATCCCGCGCGCGCGCAGCCGCGTGACGACGTCGTCGCTGAAGTGGAGGCCCGCGGTCGGCGCCGCGATCGAGCCGGGCGTGCGCGCGTAGATCGTCTGGTAGCGCTCCGCGTCCTCGGGGCCGGGCTTCGCGTGGCGCTCGATGTACGGCGGCAGCGGCGGCAGCCCGTGCGTCGCGAGGAGCTGCTCGATCGTCCCGTCGAGACGCTCGATCACGCGCACACCGTCGGGCTCCACGCCCTCGACGCGCAGGCGCGCGCCGCCTTCGCCGCCCGCGCGCAGCTCCACGCGCGCGTGACACCGGCGGCCCGGGCGCACGAGCGCGCGCCAGCGATCGGGCGCCAGCGGCTCGACGAAGAGCAGCTCGATGCGACGGCCACCGGCATCCTCGGCGAACACGCGGGCGGGAATCACGCGCGAGTCGTTCACGACGAGACAGTCGCCGGGGCGCAGGAGGTCGGGAAGCTCGCGCACGACGTGATCGCGGAGCGCGCCGCTCGCGCGGTCGATGGCGAGCAGGCGCGCGGCCTCGCGCGGCTCGGCGGGCGTCTGCGCGATCGCCGAGGGCGGAAGCGGGTACTCGAGCGCAGCGAGATCCACGACTGCGTAGTGTACCGAAGGGGCCCGGGCCCCTCGGCGGGGGCCTTCGGCCGATCAGCCGATCTTCGCGCCGGGACTCACCTCGACGTCGGGACGGAGCAGGATCACTTCATTGCGCTCGTTGTACGCGCCGAGCACGAGCACCTCGGACACGAACGGGCCGATCTGCTTCGGCGGGAAGTTCACCACGGCGATGACGCGCCGGCCGACGAGCTCGTCCGGACGGTAGTGGTCGGTGATCTGCGCGCTGGAGCGCTTGACGCCGAGCGGTCCGAAGTCGATGCGGAGCTTCAGCGCGGGGCGCCGGGCTTCCGGGAACGGCTGCGCCTCGACGACGACGCCGACGCGCATGTCGACCTTCTCGAAGTCGCCCCAGCTGATCGGCCTGACCTCATCGGCCATTGAGATAGCCGAACGTGGTCCCCGGGTAATAGAACTCGAGGATCTGCCGCGCGGTGTACCCGCGCTCCGCCATGCCTTTGGCGCCCCACTGGCAGAGCCCGACGCCGTGGCCGTAGCCGCGGCCGGCGAAGCGCGCGACGTCGCCGTCGATCGCGACGGCGAACAGCGTGCTCTTGAAGACGTCGTACCCGAGCATGCGCCGGAAGTCGTTGCCGCGAATCATCGCGTTGCCGCGCGAGCCGGCGATCTCGACGCTCGAGGCGCGGAGCGACGGCGTGCGCTCGGCGACGACGATGCGGCGGATGAGCCCGACGTCGACGCCGCCGCGACGCAACGCCTCGGCGATGTCCGCCAGACGCACGTCCAGGTTCCAGAGGTAGTGCGGCGATCCCGTCGAGAACGGACACACCACGGGCTTGAGACCCGGCATGTTGCGCGCGGCGAAGACCGTGCGCGGGTCCTCCGTGTAGCCGCCGCTCTCGGTGTGATAGAAGGCCGGGAACACCTCGCCTTCCCACAGGAGCACCTGCCCCGTCGTCTCGCGCACCGCGTCCCACACGGGCGAGCTCGGCGGCACGCGGCCCGCGTACTGCTGGTGCGCCGTCGACGCGAGGATGTGGAACGGCTTGCCCGCGCTGATCACGCGCTGGTGCGCCGCGTACGTGCGCGCGACGATCGCCTGCGCGCGCAGCGCCTCCTTCGGGAACTTGTCGCCCGCTTCCGCGCGCAGCACGCCCGGCAGGTACTCCTCGAGCGAGAGCTCGTTCACCACCGCGATGCCGTCGCCGTTTCTCAGCAGCTCGAGCGGCGCGGGATACTCGCGCCCGTTGATGCGCAGCGGCCGCTCGCTGGTGAGCCGGAATCCCGCGACGCGCACGCCGTCGACGTCGATGAGCGTGCCCGACGGCATCGCGCGCACGAGGTCGGCGCGCGAGAGGCGCGCGCCGCACCGCTCGCACCGGCCGGTCTCGGTGACCTCGATGTCGACGCCGCGCACTTCGACGACGCGCGCTTGCTCCACGACCGCGACGCGGATCGTGCCCTGAGGCGGGAGCGACGCGGCGACGGCCGGCGTCGCGGACATGGCGATCGCCGCGAGGACTGCGAGTGCTGCCGCGAAGCGGCGGATGCTCAGGCGACGCTCACTCGAACAACCCGACCTGTCCGGGCGCGCCGGCCGGCGGCTGCTTGCCGAGGTGCGCGTACGCGTCGCGCGTCACCCGCCGTCCCGCCGGCGTGCGCTGGATGAACCCGATCTTCAGCAGGTAGGGCTCCACCATCTCGGACAGCGTCTCGCCGTCGTCGTTGATCGTCGCCGCGACGGCCTCGATGCCGACGGGCCCACCGCCGTAGTGGTCGACGATCGCGAGCAGGAAGCGCCGATCGAGCCGGTCGAGGCCGCGCGTGTCGACCCCTTCGAGGTCGAGCGCGGCGTGCGCCACCGACTCGGTGATCTCGCCGCCGGCCTTCACCTGCGCGTAGTCGCGCACGCGGCGCAGCAGCCGGTTCACGATGCGCGGGGTGCCGCGCGAGCGCCGCGCGATCTCTCCCGCGCCCGCCGGGTCGATCGGCGCGCCGAGGATGCTGGCCGACCGCACGACGATCCGGACGAGGTCGGGATCGCCGTAGAAGTCGAGGTGATGGAAGATGCCGAAGCGCTCGCGCAGCGGCGCCGAGAGCATCCCGGGCCGCGTGGTCGCGCCGACGAGCGTGAAGCGATTCAGCCGGTGCTTGATGCTCCGCGCGTGGATCCCCTTGTCCATCACCAGGTTCACCGCGAAGTCTTCCATCGCCGGGTAGAGCAGCTCCTCCACCACCCGCGCGAGGCGATGGATCTCGTCGATGAACAGCACGTCGCCGTCGCCCAGGTTGGTGAGGATGCCCATGAGGTCGCCGCCGCGCTCGATCGCGGGGCCGGAGGTGGTGACCAGGTTCGTCGACATCTCGTTGGCGAGGATGCCGGCGAGCGTGGTCTTGCCGAGGCCCGGCGGCCCGTAGAGCAGCACGTGGTCGACGCACTCGCCGCGCTGCCGCGCGGCTTCGACCGACACGCGGAGGCTCGCGACCGCCTGGTCCTGTCCGACGTACTCGGTGAACGACTGCGGGCGGAGCTGACGCTCGAACTGCGCTTCGTCCGGCGCCGCCGTGGGGCTCAGGGCCTGGCCGCGGTCGGCGCTCATGCGCGCGTGCTCGCCGGGTTCGCGCGATAGATCTCGTTGAAGAGGTCCTCGGCGCTCATCATGTCCGGCTTGCGGCGGAGTGCGTCCGCGATCATCTGCGACGCCTCGGACGGCCGGTGGCCGAGCTGCTTGACGAGGACCTCCCACACCATCTCGCGCAGCTCGTCGTGGCCGGGCGCGACGGGCGCGGCGGGAGTCGCCGGCGTTTCGCCGTCGCGCGCGAGCGCGAACTTCGCCACCTTGCTCTGGAGCTGCGCGACGATGTTCTTCGCCTTCTGCGGGCCGATGCCCGGCAGCGCGCGGAGGTACTTCTCGTCCTGCCGCGCGATCGCGGCCGCCAGCTCGCCCACGGGCGACGCGAGCGCGCGCGCGGCGATCATCGGGCCGATGTCCTTCACGGTGATCAGCTTCTCGAAGAACTCCTTGTCGAGATCGCTCGTGAAGCCGATCAGCACCGGCCGCGGCTGGTCGCGTGTGGCGTGGTAGTAGATGACGAGCTCGAGCTCGGCGCCCTTCTCGCCCGCCTCCGCGCCTTCCAGCGCGCGGAGCGCGATCGGCGGCAGGAACACCTCGTAGCCGATGCCGCCGCAGTCGAGGACCACGCGGTCCTCATCCTTCTTCCGCAGCCGCCCGCGAAGCGTCGCGATCATTTGAAGTCGCGGGCTCCGGGGCCTCGCCCGCCCGCTCCGGGGCCTCGCTCCGCTCGATCGTCTCCGCCACCGTCTGCGCGACCCGCGCGGCTCAGGCCCGTCCACGCGAGCGCGAGCGCGTCGGCGACGTGGCTCGGACGCGGAGGCTCCGCGAGGCTCAGGAGGCGGCCGATGGCGTGCTGGACCTGCGCCTTCGGCGCGGCGCCGTTGAACGCGACCGCGCGCTTCACCTCGGCCGGCGCGAGCGCCATCACCGGCACCCCGCACTGTGCGGCGGCGAGGCAGACGACGCCGCGCACGTGCGCCATCAGGAGCGCGGTGCGCGGAAAGCTGTACTCGGCGTACAGGTCCTCGACGACCAGCACGTCGGGCGTGTGCTTGACGAGAAGGTCGTGGACGCTGTCGTAGACGAGGCGCACGCGCGCCTCGAACGCGAGATCGGTGGTGGTGGTGATGACGCCGGTGACGACGACCGCCGGCCGGGCCGCGGTTCTGTCGAGGAGACCGTAGCCCGTGGCCACCAGCCCGGGGTCGACACCGAGAGCGCGGCCGACGGCCGCGTCCCTACGCAGCGGAAATGGCCTCGATGACGTCGTCCGGGATGTCGTAGTTCGCGTAGACGGCCTGAACGTCGTCGAGATCCTCCAGCGCCTCCACCAGGCGGAGCACGCTCGGCGCTTCCTTGCCCTCCACGCGCACGGTGTTCTGAGGCACGTAGGTGACCTCGGCCTCGAGCACCAGGACGCGCGCCTTCTCCAGCGCGGCACGAACGGTTTCCATTTCAGCAGGCGCCGTCGTGATCTCGAAAGTTTTTTCGGCCCGGGTCATGTCCGTCGCGCCCGCGTCGAGCGCCACCGTCATCACGTCGTCCTCCGAGCTCTTCTCGGCGTCGACGCGGATGATGCCCTTGCGCTCGAACATCCAGGCGACGGCGCCCGAGGCGCCCATGTTGCCGCTGAACTTCTCGAAGGTGTGCCGGATCTCGGGCGCCGTGCGGTTCCGGTTGTCGGTGAGACAACGCACCATCACCGCGACCCCGCCGGGCGCGTACCCCTCGTAGGTGATCTCCTCGTACGACTCGCCGGGCAATTCGCCGGTGCCCTTCTGGACGGCGCGCTTGACGTTGTCGGCGGGCATGTTGGCTTCCTTCGCCGACTCCATCGCGGCCTTCAGCCGCATGTTGATCTTCGGATCCCCGCCGCCGTTCTTGGCCGCGACCGTGATCTCGCGCAGGATCTTGGAGAAGAGCTTCCCGCGCTGGACGTCCGCCTTGCCCTTCTTCCGCTTGATCTGCGACCACCGGGAATGCCCTGACATCGCCTTATCCTCTCTCGTTCGAAATCGCCGCTTTCAATCGCTTCACACGGGCCAGCCGCTGCTCGCGCCTCGCCTGCGCCGCCTCCCATCGCCGCCGCTCCGCCGGGGTCTCCGGCGTGAACGGCCGGCACGGGCGGGGCCGCAGGTCCTCGCCCAGGTGCACGTACGTCAGATACGCGGTGCACGCGTGCCTGATCTCACCAGTATGCGGCTTCTCGGCCAGCACCTTCACGCCCGTCTCGATCGACGACGTCCCCACGTAATTGAGGCCGGCCTGGAAGGTCACGACCTCGTGCGTGAAGATCGGCGTGTAGAAGTCCATCGCGTCCAGACACGCCGTCATCACCAGCCCGCGGCAGTACCGCATCGACAGGATGCCGCCGGCCTCGTCGAGCTGCATCAACATCTTGCCCGCGAACATCATGTCGGAGAACAGCGCGTCCTCCGGCAGGATCGTGCGCACCGACTCGAACTTCCAGCGGATGTCGCCGTCGTCGGCCGCCGTCTCCTTCAGCCGCGCCTCGCGCTGCGCGAAGCGGGCGAGCCGCCGCTCACGCCGCTCGCGCGCGGCGGCGACCAGCGCGACTTCCCCGGCGCCCTTCGGCTCGATCTTCTCCGCGACCGGACACGGCTTGCCGGCCTCGTCCATCGCGACGAACACGAGGTGCGCGTTCAGCGTCACCGCGCGCCGGCCCGTCTTCACGTTCTCCGACCACACCCGCACGCCGACCTCGAGCGAGCTCGTGCCGACGTGCTCCACCTGCGCGCGCAGGATCGCGATCTCGCCGACCTTGACCGGGTGGAGGAAGTCGATGTCGTCCATCGCGCCGAGGCCGACCATGCCGCGCGCGAGGCGCGAGGCGGCGAGCGTGCCGGCCTGCGCGATCCACTCCATCATGCGGCCACCGTGGATCTGCCCGGGCGCGCCGGCATGCTCCGGGAACACCCAGTGGATCAGCTCGACCGTGGTCTCGGCGATCGCCGGCATATCCGCGAAAGGACGGGGCCCCCGCGTCACGGAGGCACGGCTGGTTGTAACACGCGTCCGTCGGCCGAGGCAATTCGGGCACGCGCGGAGTAAGCTGGCCTGGCATGTGGCCAGGGGCGTCGCGCCGTCGCATCGAAGAGCTCGAGCGGGAACTCGAAGCCGCCAGTGGCCTGCTCGCCATCGCCAAGGTCGTCGGCAGCGCGACCGAGCTCGTCGAGGCGTTTCGCCTGGTCTGCCGCGAGCTCGCCAACCTCACCGGCGCGGAGACGGTCTCGGCGCACGTGCTGGACCGATCGGGGACCGAGCTCCGTCCGATGGCCGGCTATCACATCCCGCCCGAGATGCTTCCCGTGCTCGGCGTCGCCAGCCTGCCGCTCGGCGAGCAGGGCTTCGCCGGCACGGTCTTCGAAGCGGGCCAGCCCGTGTGGAGCGCCGACGTCAAGA
>Ga0233425_10001002_pt1 | contig 67347 bp, 57 predicted proteins | sample Watercolumn_Towu_2_FD_181712 | JGI IMG/M metagenome (GOLD analysis project Ga0233425, IMG submission 181712) | Freshwater microbial communities from Lake Towuti, South Sulawesi, Indonesia - Watercolumn_Towuti2014_140_MG | ecosystem: Environmental > Aquatic > Freshwater > Lake | place...
TCGCCTGGGTCCTGTGGCAGGGCCGGCTCCGCGTGGTGGAGCTGCCGGCCGAGACCTGGGCCTACCGGCCGCGCGAGCGGATCGTCTTCCCCGAGAGGGCTCCGAGCGTGCCGGTCACGGTCGTCCGCGAGGAGCCGGTCCCCGCCCCTGCCCCTCCGGTGCCACAGGCCTACCTGCAACCCGGCGTCCTCGAGCGGGCCGCGCAAGAGGGGCGGCCCTTCTGCGAGGTCTGCGAGCGCGCCCTGCTGGAGAGCATGTTCTCGTCGCTCCACGAGGTGCCGGACCTGCCCCCGGCGCCGAGGGTCGAGCCTCGGCCCGAGGCCGTGGCGCTCCGCGAGGCCGCGACGTCGGGCGCGCCGTTCTGCGAGGCCTGCGAGCGCGCCTTGCTCGAGCAGATGCCGCTCGCCATGGCCGAGACGATCGAGGAGCCGAGCCCGCCTCCTCCGGAGCCGCGGCCCGAGGCCCAGGCGCTCCGCGAGGCCGCGACGTCGGGCGCGCCGTTCTGCGAGGCCTGCGAGCGCGCCTTGCTCGAGCAGATGCCGCTCGCCATGGCGGAGACGATCGAGGAGCCGAGCCCGCCTCCTCCGGAGCCGCAACCAGATGCCGTGGCGCTCCGGGAGGCCGCGGGGTCAGGGGCTCCGTTCTGCGAGGCCTGCGAGCGCGCCTTGCTGGAGCGGATGCCGCTCGCTCTTGCGGAGACGATCGAGGAGCCGAGCCCGCCTGCGCCTGAACCCCAGCCGGCCCAGGCCGAGGCACTGCGATCGGCGGCCGAGCACGGGGCACCGCTGTGCGAGTCGTGAAGCTAGACGAGCCCCTCCGGGCGGAGGGGAAGGGAAGGTCGAATGAGGACCCGGGAATTCGGTGGCAAACATGACGTATCCACTCGCTGAACAGCTCCTCGAGCACCTGTGGAGCCGGGTCGATCCGCTCCAGGGCGAGGAGCTCTACGTCATCCTCGACGCGGCGCGTGACCGCCGGATCCTCGCGGCCGCGACCAGGTCCGGCGCCCCCTCGCGGTGCCTGTACGACGGAGCGCCGCCCGCGGTGGCCGCGGTGGCGCCCTACCTCGTGCGACTGCGCCGGGACTCGATGCTGCTCTCGCAGGTCGCCGACCACGGGTGGGGCCAGGCGTGGGGCATCTTCCTGGTGTCGCGGGCCAACATCGACCGGCTGGCGGACCACCTGAAGCAGTTCGTCCTGGCCTGCGACGACGATGACAGCACCTTCTACTTCCGTTACTACGACCCCCGCGTCTTCCGCGTCTACCTGCCCACCTGCACCGCACTGGAGCTCGAGGCGATCTTCGGTCCGGTTCGCTGCTACCTCGTCGAGCACGAGGACCCGGACAAGGTCGTCGAGTACTGGTTCGCGGTCGAGGGGATGTCGCGGACCACGAGCCTCCGGCCTGCTGACGCGCCACCGGAGCCACCGGCGGAAGAATCGGCGGGCGAGCCGGGTGAGCCGGGTGAGCCGGGGGACGAGTGGGTCGTTGTCGAGGAGGAGAGCCAGTCATGATCAAGCTGCGGCCGGAACAGCTCGAGGCCCTGGCGAAGGTGGCGATGCAGCAGGCGATCGACCGGTTGATGGCCCGCCTGCGCGTCTCGTGTCCTTCCCAGACGCGGGAGATGGACGACGCGGCGCTCCGAAGCGAGGTCGAGGCCGGGATCGCGCAGGCGGCGAGGTACGGCCTGGCGACCGAGAACACGGTCGCGGTCTTCCTCGAGTGCCGTCTCGATCTGGGGCCGGACTTCGACACCCGCGAGGCGTGGGCCAGCGACGCCCTCAACAACACCGGCCTCTTCCCGCACGAGAAGGCCGAGGCGCTCTCGGACCGGGACATGCTCGGCGGAGGGAGTGAGTCATGACCAAGCGGATCAAGCCGCCCGTCAACGAGACAGCGTTCAGACGAGCCCGGACGGAGTACCTCGAAACGTACCGGAAGGACCTGACCGACGAGCACGGCCATCCGAAGCAGATCCAGCCCGGGTCGAGGACGCATAAGAAGCTCCGGGAGGGGTGGCTCAAGCTCTACGAGAAGCACGGCGGCCTGCTTGAGGAGGCGAACTTCCAGGACGCGCTGGTGCCTCAGGTCAAGGAGCCGTGCCCGCTCCTGAACCAGATCGTGAGCGTCGAGATCCTCGACGGTGGGGATAACACCTTCCTGGCCGGTACCGGGACGCAGCACGTCAACCTCCCGCAAGACCAGAAGTTCGTCGACGGCACGCATGTGACGAACCTGGACCGGCTCGGTCGGAAGATCAGCGTCAAGGTCGCCTTCAAGCTCAAGAAAAAAGAGAAATTCATGGTCTCCCTGCTCTCGCACCAGGACAACGCGGCCTACACAGTCAAAGAGCGGGGCCGAAAGGCGAGCTTCTCGTACCAGCGCCCTGCCGCGCGCCACCCCACGGGCTCTTTTGTCGACGAGCACGGCGATGGCACCGTCTTCACCGGGACGACGAAGTCGGACGGGACCGCCGTGCTCAAGAATGCATTCGAGGTGACACCCGCCGGCGGCGACCAGTACAAGGTCGTAGCGTGGGACATCAACGGCAACGTGGTGTACTCGCCGGGGACGATCCAGACGACCAGGACGATCTACTACGCAACGTTCTTGGCTGATGACCCCGCCAATGTCAGGATCGACCAGAACGCATTCCGGACCCAGATCGAACAGGCATATAGCAACTTCCACGTCAACCTGGTTTTCATCGGCGAAGAACAGGTCAATGGTTTGGTGTATCATGATATCATAGTCAAAAGTAGTGCCTATGGAGCTGTCAATAACCTTTCGAAATCGCGTAATTCACAGTTGAACAAGATATATGACGTATTCAAGCCGTATCTTATCCGCTTTCTTTTTGTAGATCATTGTGCACGAATAGCAAAAAAGGAAATCGAACCTGTGCTGTTCGACAATGTTGCACCGAATACACCCATCAACGTGCCGATATTTGTCAACCCTTTGACAACGAGGCAGAGAGATCCGACCTTCGATTGGCGCAGGTGTCTGTGGGTGGGCCTCCGCCAAGCTACTGATCCCGCGGGAAGAACCAGTACTGGGCACGAGTGGTTCGAATCGTGCTTACTGGAAATACGCAGCACTGCGACCGGCAATGTCGAAGAGGAGATCCGGCTCACCGCGAATGAACTGACATTAGTTGCACGTGATAATAGTCCGAATGCAAAGGTCCAGGTGAGCATCAATATTGGGAATCTAATCACCACACCCAAGCACATCACGGTGAAGTTGACGGCATGCGTGGTTATTCACGCCGTCATGGGCGAGACCCTCACTGATGAAGGCGCCGGCATCACTGTCCAGCCGTCGCGACACATGTTCGCGAATGTCCCAGACGCCAAGCAGATCTCTTCGTGTATTCACGAGCTGGGTCATGCTCTGGGCATGGTCGCCACCGAGGCGAAACAAGGAGTCGGGCATCAGCATCAATATGATCTCAATGGCTCCCACTGCTGGACCGGAGTGCACGGTGGACCGATGCCGCCTCCGAGCGTTGACGATTATCACAAGCTCCCATACAAGGAAACCGGCACCTGCGTCATGTACGGGCTCATCCCGCCGCACCCGAACATGGCGTTCTGCGCCGACTGCGCCAAGATCATTCGCAAGCTCGACCTGAGCGGCGGACTGACCGGGTGAGGCGAGCTCCGAGCGGACCATGGAGACGGTCAAGGACACGGCGCTGGAGGTCGGGACCACCTGCTGGTCCCTGGGGCCGCCCACGCCATGCCTGCTCGTCGTCGTGAAGGGCACCTTCGACCTGATCCACGGCCGTGACTCGATCCTCGCCGCCGTGCAGGAGCCCTGCACCGAGGGTCTCTACCACGACGACGACCCCACGCAGACCGTCCGGTACGGCACGGACTTCGCCTTCGTGAAGCCGCGCGCCGAGGCGCTCCTGATGGGACACTGCCACGCCCCCGGCGATGCGCCCGTCACCACGGTCAGGGCCGCGTTCTCGGTCGGCGACCTGTCCCGAGAGCTGACGATCTCCGGAGATCGGGTCTGGAAGCTCACGGACACCGGGATCATCGCCACCGATCCCGAGCCCTTCACCGCGATGCCGCTCCGCTGGGAGCGCGCGTTCGGCGGCCCGGCGATCGACGCGAACCCCGTGGGCCGCGGCATCGGCCAGGACGCCGCGGGCCGGGTCCCGCTGCCCAACATCGAGGACCCGCGGCGGCCCGTCACATCGCCGCTCGACCGCCCGGCGCCGGCCGGCGCGTTCCCGATCCCGTCGAGGTGGCCGGCGCGCAAGCCGCTGATCGGGACCTGCGACGAGCGGTGGCAGACGACCCGCGCGCCGTTCCTGCCGGAGGACTTCAACCCGGCCTACTTCAACACCGCGCCGCCCGAGCTGCGTCAGGACGACGCGTTCCGGGGCGACGAGGTGATCGTCCTGAAGAACCTGGTCGCGGGGGCCCCCGAGCTCGAGTCGCGGCTGCCCGGGTTGCGGGCACGGGCCTTCGTCGAGTGGGACCGCGCGCACGGCCAGGGCTTTGATGAGGTCCGGCTGCGCCTCGACACCATCACCGTGGACACCGACTCGCCGAGAGCGATCTGCGTCTGGCGCGGGATCGCCGACCTGCCAGGGACCGCGCTCACGCCGACCGGCGTGGCCCGCCTCTTCGTGATGGACGAGCCGCACGGACGCGGGAGCTCGCTCGAGGAGTGCCGCGACCGGATGGCTGGCGTCGCGGGGATCTCCCACGACGAGGAGGTCGATGTCGATATCGATCTCGATGCGTCCGCGGCGGGCTGGCCCGGCGCGGCGACCGGTGAGGGCTCCGCGTTGTGGGCCAGCCTCGAGATCGAGGTCGAGACGGGCGAGCTGCCGGCGACCGCTCCGTCGGCCGAGGACACGATCGTCCTCGGCGGCCTGTTCGCGATCGAGGTCGCCGCGCCCGCTGCGCCGCGGTCACTCCCGGGTGACATCGACGCTCCGACCGTGCTCGGCGGCACGCCGCGGAGAGTCCCTCGTACGCCACGCGACATCGAGGGCCCGCCGATCTCGGGGGTCGCGCCACGCCGGCTCCCGGCCGACATCGACGGGCCGACCATCATCGACGCCTCCCTGCCGGCGAGCATGAGGGGCGCGCCCTCACCGCCGCCAGTCTCCGCGCCGGAGACGCCGCCCTCCAGACCGGAGATCGACGCATCGACCCTGGTGAGCCCGGTGTCCGACGCGCCCCGCCGGCCCGATCTCGCCAGGACCACGCGACTCGCGCCGGACCAGGCCCGCGCCGAGCTCACCATGGTCCTGAGCCAGGCTGCCACGGCCCCGGCCGCTCCGGCGCCGGGCGCGCTCGGCCGGACCGTCGTCTGCACGGAGCCGGAGAGGTTGCTCCAACCCATCCCTCCGCCACCCGTGATCGGGAGAGAACCCCCAGAGGAGAAGATTCCGCCGCCGGAGGCGCCACCGGCAGAGGCGCCGGCCCCCGCCGAGGAACCGGCTCCCGCCCCGGAGCCTCCCCTGCCCGAGGCGCCGGTCCTCAGGGTCACGAACCTCACGCCGTTCCCAGTGGGGATCAAGCGGACCTCGACCTCGCCGCCGCGGCCCGAGATGACCGTCGTCGTCAGGGGCCGGTTCGACCTGGTCCCGGGCGGAACGGTCCGGAAGCCGGAGGGGCTCGATCCCCTGGTCCAGGGCCCGCTGACCGACGAGGTCTACGCCGAGGGCGACGACGCGCGAGCCGGCGAGCTGCTCTACCCGGGAGACTTCGCGGACCTCAAGCTCGCGACCGACGTCCTCTATCGCGGGACCTGCCACGTCCCGAGGGGCAAGCCGCTCAACCGGTGTCCGGTGGGGATCGCCGTCGGCGAGTGGCGGAAGGCGCTCTGGGTCGTCGGACAGCGAGTCTGGAAGGAAGGGCTCTTCGGCCCCAAGGCCAGCGAGCCCCGGCCGTTCACCGAGATGCCGGTGACCTGGGCGCGGAGCTTCGGAGGGCCGGGGTTCGCGCCGAACCCGGTCGGCGTCGGGCTCGCGCTCGAGCTGCCGAACATCGAGAGCGCCGAGCAGCCGGTCCGGACCCCGAAGGACCGGCCCGCACCGGCGGGTTTCGGGCCGATCAACCCCCGCTGGCCCGTCCGCTCGGCCAAGGTCGGGACCCGGTACGGAGCCGACTACCAGCGGACGAGGGCGCCCTACTACGCATCCGACTTCGACTGGACGTACTTCAACACGGCGCCGCCCGACCAGCAGGTCCCGGGGTACCTGAAGGGCGACGAGCAGGTCCGGCTCCAGAACCTCCACCCCGAGCACCCGGTGTTGACCACGCGGCTACCCGGTCTCTCGGTCCGCTGCTTCGTGACGGATATCGACGGGAGGTCCCGCGAAGTCACGATGCGGCTCGACACGCTGTTCATCGACGGCGACGCGGGGCAGGTGTTCCTCACCTGGCGCGGCGTGGCCCAAGTCGACGACTGCGAATTCGAGGACATCGCGACGATCCTGGTCGCCTCGGCACCGCTCGACGCCGCTCCGAGGAGCCTGGCGGAGTACGAGGAGATGGCGAGCCAGGCCACGGCCGATCAACCCGGTCTCGACGCTCCCGGGGCGCCGCCGGCTCCGTCGATCGCGCCACCGGCGCTGGCTCTCGTACCACCGCTGGGACGTGCCCTCCTACCGCCGCTTGGACGTACCCTCGTCCTGCCGCCCGGACCGACGATCGCGCCACCGGCGCTGGCTCTCGTGCCGGACCTCGGTCAGGAGGTGGGTGCAGGCCCCGTCATCTCGCGAGGTGAAGGCGGAGCGGCGGGACCCACCCCCGCTGACGGACCTCTGGCCGCCGTCGCCCCGGGCGTCGAGCGAGCGCTCCTTCCCGCCGACCTCGGACCCGGCGCGGACCTTTCGGGGCAAGACCTCGGCGGCCGGGACCTCTCAGGAGCAGACTTCTCGGGCGCGATCCTGACCGGCGCCGTGCTCCGAGGGGCCGTCCTGACGCGCGCCAACCTCCGAGGAGCGGTCCTGATCGACGCGGACCTCGGCGGGGCGGACCTCGACGGCGCAGACCTCGGCCAGGTCAACGCGGCGAGGGCGAACCTCACCGGGGCGAGCCTCCGAGGCGCCGAGATCGGCGGAGCTTACTTCGGTCAGGCACAGCTCCGGGGCGCGCGACTCGACGGAGCCAGGGGATCCTCGGTGTTCTTCACCCGCGCCGACCTCACGGAGGCGAGCCTGGCGAACGTGGAGCTCGAGCGGGCCGACATCGAGAGCGCCCGCCTCGAGCGCGCGAGCTTCGAGGGAGCGAAGCTGGACCGGTGCCTGTTCCACCGGTGTCGCGGCGCGAGCGTGGAAATGCCTCGAGCGGACCTGGGGGGGTGCTCCTTCGAGGGGAGCGACCTGTCGGGCGCCTCGTTCGGAAGCGCGACGGCGCGAGCCACGATCTGGACGAGTGCCTGCCTGGAGGGGGCCGACCTCCGCTCGGCGGACCTCGACGGGGCGTTTTTCGACCGGGTCCGGGCCGCGCGCGCACGCTTCGACCGCGCCACGCTGGTCGGCGCTCGTTTCTTCAAGGCGCGCCTCGACGGAGCGGTCTTCGCCGGAGCCAAGCTGGTCTCGGCGGACCTGTCGCGCTGCTCCCTGGACGGCGCGTCGTTCGTCGGGGCGAACCTGTTCGAGGCAAACCTCCTCGGGGCCGGCGGCGTGCGGTGCGACTTCACCGGGGCGAACGTCAAGCGGTGCGTGAGGCCGGGATGACGACGCGCGAGCAGTTCGAGGACCTGGTCCGCGCCGGGGCTGCGCTCGCGGGCGCGGCGCTCGACGGGCTCGATCTCTCGACGCTCGGCGACGCGCGCCTGGCCGGAGCCCGGCTCGCGGGCGCGTGGCTCGGCAGCGCCGACCTCTCGCGGGCCGATCTCTCGGCCGCGGACCTCGCCTCGTCCGACCTGTCGCGGTCGAGGCTCGCCGGAGCCTACCTGCTCGGCGCGGACCTCCGTGGCGCGGTCCTCCGAGACGCCGACCTGAGCCACGCGGATCTGACCCGGGCCGACCTCCGCGGCGCCGACCTGACCGGGGCCGACATGAGGGCGAGCGTGCTGGCCGGAGCGAGCCTGTCGGGCGCCGACCTCTCGGGCAAGGACCTCGGGCTCGCGGTCCTCATCGACGCCGACCTCTCACGGGCCGACCTGACCGGGGCGGTGCTCGACATCGTGCAGTTGGACGGGGCCGACCTGAGCCACGCGGACCTGACCCGAGCCGCCTTCCGGCAGGCCAGCCTGCGCCGGGCCCGGCTGGACAGCACGACCCTCGCGGCCGCGACCTTCGAGACGACCGACCTCTCGGGGGTCGACCTGAGCACGGTCGAGCTCCGCGGGTTGTCCTTCACCCGGTGCAGCTTCCGCGGGTGCGCCCTCGCGGGGCGGTCGTTCATCGAGTGCGACCTCACCGGCAGCGACCTCTCCGACGCCGACCTCGCCAGCGCCAGGTTCGAGCGGTGCGACCTGTCGCTGGCGAGCTTCCAGCGGGCGCGCATGGCGGGCGCGAGCCTCGTCGATCAGGTCGCCCGCGGAGCCTTCTTCGGCGAGGCCGACCTGAGCGGAGCGAACCTGTCGCAGAGCATGCTACGTTACGCGACCTTCACCGGCGCCCGGCTCGAGCGCGCGGGGCTCGTGGGCTGCGACTTGCGAGAAACGATGGTGAACCGGGTCGCGGCCGCGGGCGCGTCCTTCGTCCGCGCCAGGCTGTGCTACAGCGACCTCTCCCACTCGGACCTCTCGGGCGCGAGCTTCGCCGGCGCCGACCTCTCGTCCGCCACGCTCCACGCGGTCCGGGGCACGGACACCAACTGGAAGGGCGCCAACATGAGGGGCGTCCGGCGCGACGACCCCGACCGCCTCGAGGCCGAGCTCTGGCGACCTCCCCCGGGAGCGGGCTGAAAGGAGCGACGATGCTGCCAGCGTCGAACCGTGGGGCAGGGATGAACGTCGGGTTCCCGGACGTGTGCAACACGCCCGCCGGTCCGGCCGTCGTCCCGGTCCCGTACCCGAACATCGCGCAGAACTGCCAGGCCGCCGGCTTCTCGCCGAACGTGAAGATCTGCCAGATGAACGCGCTTCACGTCGGCTCGGTCATCCCGATCACGTCGGGCGACGAGGCAGGGGTCGCGCACCCCACGATCAAGGGAGCTGGGCGATTCACCCAGGGCAACCCGGTGGTCAAGGTCAACTTCATGCCCGCCATCAACCTCATGTGCCCCTCGACGGGGAACAACATGAACAACTCCCTCGGGGCCCAGACCGTGCCGTCCGTCACGAACGTGCTCTTCACACTCACCGGGCTGGGCCGGTTCACGGGGGAAACCCCTTTCTGGAGAAAGGGGTTTCCCCCGGACCCCCTTCCCGAAAGACTTTCAGGGATTTTTTCTTGCGAACACCGGCTCGAGTCTCCGAGGAGAACTCGAGATGGGGCTGAGGAAAAATTGTCCAAGTCTTTTGAGGCGGGGGCTCGGGGGAGGAACTTTTCTCCAGAAAAGTTCCTCCCCCGTGAACGCGAGGTCATGGAGCTCGCCGCGACGCTCGACTCCGCAGGCATCGAGGCCCGGCTTGGACCGGGTGGTGTCGGGACGATCCGGATCCCCCTGCTGGGGTTCCGGACTCCGACTGTCGTCGAGAACGAGATCGAAAGGATGCTGGCCGAGGGCCTCGCGGCGCTGGTCATCGACCTGCGCGGCAACCGCGGCGGCGACCTCGATGCCGCACTCCGCCTCGCCGACGACTTCGTCCCGGCCGGGTCGCTCCTGTGCACGCTGAGGGGCGCCGATGGGGACCCCGTCCCGCGGATCGCCCGCCGGACGGTGCGCTACGACATGCCGCTGGTCGTGCTGATCGACGGCACGACCGCGTCGGCGGCCGAGGTGCTGGCCGGGGTGCTCCAGTCGTCCGGACGGGCCGTGCTGGTGGGATCCTCGACCTGGGGCAAGGGCTGCGTCCAGCGCCTCGTCCCGGTCGCTGGCGGCGACGGCGTGACCATGACCGACTGCGGCGAGATCGAGCTGCCCGGCGGAGCCCGGATACACGGCCGCGGCCTCGAGCCCGACGTCCCGGTCTCGTCGATGCGCACAGAGCAGGAGCTCGCAGGTTCCCTCCGGGCGCATCTCGGTGACGACCCCGTGGTCAGTGCGCTCGCGACCGCGGTCGCAGGGGTGTGGGTGGCCGGGTGAGCCGAATCTTGTGATATAACTTTTCCCCGGAGGGAGCGCATGGTCGCGAGCGTCGTGAAGCTGGAGGAGCCGCGGACCAGCCAGTCGCACTCTCTCCTCGGTCCCGCCAGGGTGGTCACGGCGACTCGCAGCGCCCTCGAAGTCGAGCTGCCCGGTGGAGATCGGCGTGATGCCGTGCCCGCGTTCTCCGTCCCGGTCGCGCTCGCCGCCGGCGACACGGTGCTCGTCATCGGCCAGGGCGAGGCGCTCTACGCGATCGGCGTGATCCGGGCCGAGGGCGCGGCCAGGGTGAGCTTCGAGGGCGACCTCGACCTCCACGCGCAGGGCGGCGTGCTGACACTCCACGGCGATCGGGGCGTCAAGCTGCACGGGCCGGCGCTCGAGGTCCTCGTCGAGCGCTTCTCGGTGATCGCCGACGCGGCGGTGCAGAAGTTCACGACCCTGCACCAGCGGGTCAAGGACATGCTGACGCTCCACGCGGGCGAGAGCCACACGATCGTGGACGAGACCTCGCTCCAGCGCGCCCGGAAGGTCGCGCTGATCGCCGAGGAGACCGCGAGCGTCAACGGGAAGCAGATCCTGCTCGGGTGACGCGCGAGGCTCATGGACGACCAGAGCAAAGAGCTCCTCTCCGGCACCGTCATCCAGGACCGGTACCGCGTGGTCCGCCTCCTGGGCAAGGGGGGCATGGGCGAGGTCTACGAGGTCGAGCACATCCGCTTCGGGCGGCGGCTGGCGCTGAAGCGGCTGCTCCCCCAGTTCGCCGACAACGCGGCAATTGTCGACCGGTTCCAGCGCGAGGCCCGTGCCGCCGCGATGATCGGCAACACGCACATCATCGAGGTCACCGACATGGGCGAGCTCCCGGACGGCTCGCCGTACATCGTGCTCGAGTACCTCGACGGCGAGGACCTGAAGCAGCTCTTCTACCGGGAAGGGCCGCTCCCCGTGGCGCGGACCGTGCGGATCGCCCTCCAGGTCTGCGACGCGCTGGCCGCGGCCCACGCCAAGGGCATCGTCCACCGCGACCTCAAGCCCGCCAACGTCTTCCTCGTGAAAGACCGGGCCGACTTCGTCAAGATCCTCGACTTCGGCATCTCGAAGATCCTGGAGCACTCCAGCGAGGAGGACGGCCACCTCACGTCCACAGGCCAGGCGCTGGGGACGCCGTACTACATGTCCCTCGAGCAGGCCCAGGGCAAGAAGGACATCGACGGCCGCGCGGACATTTACTCGGTCGGCGTGATCCTCTTCGTCATGCTCACGGGCGAGCTCCCGTTCCAGTCCAACACCTTCATGTCGATCATGATGGAGCTGCTGTCCCAGGAGCCGCCGGCGCCGCGGAGCCTCCGTCCCGACCTCCCGCCCGAATTGGAGCGCGTGATCCTGACCGCCATGGCGCGGGACCGGCAGTACCGGTACCAGACCATCGAGGAGCTGGCCGCCGCGCTCAGGCCCTTCGGCGAGCTCGACCCGAACGTCGCGGCGACCGCGGATAGACCGCCGGCCGGAGCGGACCCCGAGGCCGTCACCAGACCCGAGGCCGAGGGCGCCACGCCGGTCCCCGCCGAGACGAGGACGACGAAGGCCGCGGACTCCGTGGACCCGACAGCCGGGACGGTTGCCGCCGAGGCGGCGCCAGAGCCCGCTCCGCCTTCCAGGGAGCCGCCTCCGCCGACGATGGTGGCTCCCTCACCGGCACCGGACGTGTCACGGCCGGCGCCAGCCCCAACGGACAGCCCCGCTGCCCGGCCCGCGTCTCCACCGGCCCGGAGCTGGGTGCCGCTGCTCGTCGCGGGCGGCGTGCTCGTGCTCGGCTTCGTCGCCCTGATCGTGGTCAACCGGGTCTGGGCGCCGGAGCCCGAGCGGGCGCCGGAGTCGACGCCGAGCGAGCCTCCTCGGCCACGCGAGGCGCCCCAGCCACCGGTCCAGGCGAAGACCAGCGAGGTCCCGAACGAGGTCCGCATCCAGATCGTCGTGCGGCCCGCGAATGCCAAGATCTTCGTGGGCGACGCGGAGTATCCCAACCCCACCGATGCTTTCCAGCCGCGGTCGATGACACCCGTCCGGATCCGCATCGAGCTCGACGGCCACCAGACGATCGAGGAGCTGGCGATCTTCGACCAGGACCGGAGCTTCGAGTACACGCTGGAGCCGGGAAGCGGCGTGAAGCAGGTCGAGACCGGGGGGCGGCGTCACCGAGCCCACGACCAGACATCACGACCGGGTCCAGACGAGACACCCGCCAAGGTCCCGGCCGAGGCGCCTCCAGCGGAGAAGACGCCGCCGACGGACGAGGTCTACCGGGGACCGAGCGGCACGATCAGGACGAGCTTCGAGTGAGAGGCGGACCATGAACCTGAGAGGGTTGTGCTGGCGCGGAGCCTTGTGTTGGATCGCCGCGCTCGTCCACGGCGGAGCGGCGTTCGGACAGGAAGGCGAAGTGTCTCCGCCGCCTCCCGAGGACGCTCCGGCAGTCGAGGCGAGCCCGGCCGAGGGCGCGGAGCCCGGGGCGGAGGCAGACATCGATGAGGCGCGGCGGCGGTTCGCTCGAGGTGTCGCGCTCGCCGAGGCGGGCGACTGCGACGCCGCGATCGTCGAGCTCAACGCCTCATACCGGCTGGCTCCGAGGCCGAACACGCTCTACAACATCGCCCAGTGCCAGGAGCGGCTGCACCGGTACGACCTCGCGCTCCAGGCGTACCGGGAGTACCTCGAAGCAGCGCCGCCGGACGATCCGGGCCACGCCGCGGTCGAGACCGCGATGCGGCTCCTCTCGAGCTTGCTCGGGACGCTCCACGTCCGCACGAACGTCGCGGCCGAGGTCTGGGTCGACGACCGGCGCTCGGGCGAGGCGCCGGGAGACGTCCCGGTCCCGGCCGGACGCCACGCCGTCGAGCTCCGCGCAGAGGGCTACCTCCCGGCGCGGAGCGAGGTCGAGATCGCCGGCGGCGAGGAGCGCGAGATCGACGTGACGCTCGAGGTCGCCAGGCAGGAGGTCACGATCCACGAGCACACCACCGAACGGGTCGGCATCTCGAGCGTCTATTTCTGGCTGACGACCGGCGTGGCCCTGGCTTCAGCCGCCGTCGCGGGTGGGCTCGGCATCTGGACCCTGTCCCTGCGTGACCAGGTGGAGGCCGAGGACCCGCGGCTCAGGACCCAGGACGACCTCGACCGCATCGACAACGCCGCGCTGTTGACGGACGTGTTCTGGGGCGTCGCCGGGGGTGTCGCGGTCGCCGCCGTGGTCCTGGCGTTCCTCACCGACTGGGGAGGCCGGGACGAGGCAGGTGAGCCCGCTTCGGCGTTCCGCGTGAGCCCGCTCGCCGGACGCAGCGGCGCCGGGCTCTCGCTCGGAGGTGCGTGGTGAGACGCTCCGCATCGATCCTTGGTCTGGCCGGGATCGCCGCTGTCCTCCCGGCCTGCTCGCTCATGGGTCTCACCGACGGCCTGGAGCCCGCGGCCTGCACCGGGCAGCCCGGGTTCTGCGACGACCTGAACGACTCCCACCCGACGGATGATCCCTGCCTCCGGTGGAGGTGCGACGCGACGAGCGGCCTGTGCGCCGTGCTCCCGACCGACATGGACGGCGACGGGTACGTCGCGGCCGGGTGCGGCGTCACCGGGGAGCAAGAGGACTGCGACGACGAGGACGGCAACCGCTCGCCGGGCGCGGCTGAGATCTGCGACGGGCTCGACAACGACTGCGACGGCGTGGTCGATGAAGGCGCGTTCGGCGTCGAGCGGCAGCTCCTCGGACAGATCGCATCGAGCGGCGGCCTCCACGCGCTCGCATACGCGGTGAGCGAGGCAGGTCACCCGTACGCCGCGGGGCTGGCCGACGACGGCTCGCCCGCGCTGGCGGTCATCCCCGAGGCCCTCGACCGGCCGGCGGAGGTCGCGCCGCTCGCTTTCACGCGCGACGAGACCTCGATCGCCCTGTCCGCCCAGGCCGTGGCCGTGGCGGCGATGGAAGACGCGAGCGTCGTGGCCGTTGCCACGTCCGACCACGGCAACGGCTGCCTCCGGATCGTCCTGGGCCTGGTGAACGAGTCGGATGACACCCTGACCGTGGCTTTCGACGAGCCGTCCGACCGCGACCACTTCGACGAAGGGCTGGCCGACGACGCCGGCCAGCGCTGCTCGCCGGGGTACCAGGTCGCGACACCGGCCATGGCCGCGGCCGGAGACGACATCCTGCTGGCGTACGTGAACGCCCCGCCGGAGAGCCGCACCTTCTGCCGCTCGGGCGAGACCGATCCCCCCGAGCCGGCTCCCGTGCTCGTGAGCACCGCGCGGCGCCGCGCCGACGGCGACCTTGTCCGCGACGAGGTCGCGTCGGCCCTGTCCATCGGAGAGAGCACCGACAACGCCGCGCCGGCGATCATGGCGCTGGACGACAGGCGCTGGCTCGTCGCCTTCGCCGCGGCCGGCGGCGAGGTCGTGGTGACCCGAGTCGATGTGGTGGTCAACCCGGACACGTCGCGCGAGCTCCGGGCCAGCGAGGTCCTCCGGCTGCCGGGCGAGCCGTCGGAACCGAGAGGCGAGGTCGCGCTCGCGCGCGGCCCGGCGACCGACGAGACGATCGCCCTCGGGCTCGCGTATCGCCAGGGCTGCGGCGGCGAGGCGAGCGTCGAGCTCTGGCTCCTCGAGATCGATGCTGCGTCCGGCGACGTCTCGGCCACTGGCGATCCGATCGCGATCGCCCAGAGCTCACGGCAGGACCGGCGGCGTCCGGTCATGTCGTGGTGGGGATCGGCCGGTGAGTGGCTCGTGGTGGTCCAGCACGGCCTGACCGAGCTCGTCGGGCTCCGCCTCGACGCGAGCGGGGCGCCGATCGACGAGGCCTTGATGTCGCTGCTCGAGGTCCCCGAGGCTACCGGCGCGGCCTTCGCGGAGCGAGCCCTGGCGTTCCCCACGAGTGACCACGAGGGGCACGGGGTCGTGGGCTACGTCCCGGGCGACACGAGCGCTGGGCTGTGGGGCGTCCGCGTAGGCTGTGGCGGGCCGTGATCCGGGGTAGCCAACGCTGACGCAAACGCTGTCGCTGTCGCTGTCGAAACTCCTTGAGCTCGAGCCGTCAGCGTCAGCGTCAGCGATCTGAGACATCGAGCTGCTGGAGCTCCGATCGAGGTCGGGTCAGGGCCTCAGGAACGTGATGCAGATGTAGAGCCTGCCACGCGTGCCCGCCGCGATCCCGATGCCCACGAGCTGGAAGTCGCAGTTGAGCATGTACTCGCGGCCCGAGTCGTTGTCGGCCATCCGGCCCACCGACCCCTCGGCCGAGGTGTCGTACGCGTACTGCTCGCCGGTGTCCCTGAACTCGGTGACGCCGTGACGGGTGAGCCGGTCGCCAAGCGTGTCCAGGCACGCGCGGACGTCGTCGGCGTCGCGCATCATGGTCGCGCACTCGAGCGCGGCCGCGGCGAGCCTCTCGTCCCAGCCGAGCGGGCCACATGCAGGTGAGGCCGCCGCTCGCTCCTCGTTCACCAGCGCGAGTGCGGTCACCCTGGCCAGCTCGGCGCAGCTCGCCTCGTCGGTGCATTCGCCCGTCGGCCCGTCGGCGTCGGTATCTGAGTCGGTGTCTGCATCGCCGTCGCCGTCCGCATCGCCGTCACCGTCCGTGTCGCCGTCCGAATCGACGTCGGTGTCGCTGTCCACGTCACTGTCCACGTCGGTGTCGCTGTCCACGTCGCTGTCCGCATCGACGTCGGCGTCGCTGTCCGCGTCGGAGCCGACCGGATGGCACTGCCCGTCCGCGCCCAGGGTCGTGCCCTGGCCGCAGGCCGGGACGCACTCGCCGTCGCGCTCGTAGGTGCCAGGCCCGCACTCGGGCCCGCATGCCATGGACCACAGGGCGGCGATCGGGAGCGCGCCGCCCAGCACGAGGAACAGCCACGTTCGCCTCATGGAAGCTGAGAGTACCGCGTATCAGTTCTTCTGTCTCACGTGCTCGAGGACCTTGCGGGCGATGACGTCGTGCGGGTCGAGCTCCACGGCGCGCCGGGCCAGCGGCTCGGCCTCGGCCACGCGGCCGACGTGGCTGAGCACGAGGCCGAGGTTCGAGAGCAGGGCCGGGTCGTCGGGCCTGAGCCGGAGCGCGGCGGAATATCGCTCGACCGCGGCCTCGTGCTCGCCGATCTCCACCAGGACCCCGGCGAGGAGCGACAGCACGCGCGCGTCGGGCGGGAGCGACCCGAGCGCTGTCTCCAGCACGCGCCGCGCGGCCTCGAGGCATCCGGGCCGGCCGGCCAGGAGCTCGCCGAGCTCCAGCACCGGCTGCGGATCGCCGGGCGAGACCGCGGCCAGGCGGTTGCCGAGCTCGACCACGCGCTCGAGCGACAGGAGGCCGCCCGCGTGGCGCGCGATCGCCGCGAGCGCGTGCTGACGTGCTGACGTGCACGCCGGGTCCTCCTCGAGGGCCTGGACGAGGAGCTCGACCGCTTGCTCGGGCGCGCAGCCTGCGAGCCCTGACTCGAGACCCTCCAGCACGTCCAGGCCGTGGTGGAGGTACAGGAGCGCCGAGGACCGCGCGGTGCCGAGGACCGCGGGCACATCGAGCGCGGCGACCTCCGGGCCGCGTCCCACGAGCTCGGCGAGGGATCGAGCGACCGCGAGGGCCGCGTCGGGCACCTCCTCCAGGAAGAACCGCCGGGCGATCGTGAGGGCGCATCTGCCGTCGTCACGCCCGAGGACCCGCATCCTGAGGGTCATCCCCTGACGCCCCTCGGGGCCGAGCTCGCCGAACGTCAGCAGGCGCGCCGGGCCCAGACGCTTCGACAGGGCGACGGCGTCACCGTCCACGAGCCCGCCTGCGAACACGGCCCAGCCCAGCGCGCCCGGAGCCGGTGAATCGACGGGGACCGTGACCGAGCCGCGCCTCGCCGAGACCCCGGCGGCTCGGAGCAGCCGGACGACCATCTCGGGGAACCGGCGGCCCAGTGCTCTCGGCGGCCCGTGGCCGCGAGGGTCGGCCGCGAGGTCGAGCAGGTTGATCTCCACCTCCTCGCCCTTCGTGGGGGCGGAACGATTGCCGGCCTCGTCTTTTCGGTCGGTCATGACGCGGCGCTCGAGGCGACCGTCCCTCAGAAGGCCCAGCCGACCCCGAGCCGGAGGCGGAGGATCAGGTCGTCGGCCGTGTTCCCCGGGAAGGTCCCCTCCCACAAACTCCCGGCGAGGTCGGGGGCGTTGCCGTCGAACGTGATGCCGTACCAGACGAGCTGCATCGCCACGGCGATCCGGATGCCGTACGCCAGCTCGACGTGGAGGCCGATCTCCCAGTCCACGCCGTTGATCGTGCTGTCGGTCCCCAGGATCTCGTCGGCCTGACCCGCGCCGAGGCCGATACGGTACATGAGCGACGTGTACGGCCACAGCATCCCGCGTCGTATCGGGACGCGGAAGTCGAGACCGACGTCGAACGAGGAGTAGGTGAAAGCCGGCAGGTAGGGGTTGGAGTCGCGGTAGTCCTGGTTGATGTCCTCGTCGATGGGGTAGTCCGTGTCGTCCACGAAGAAGTCGAACCAGCCGAACCCCGCCAGTATCCGGAGCTGGGGCCGGTCCACGCTGCCGAACGGGATGCGGCCCACGAGGCCGACCCGGAGGTCCTGCTGCGAGGAGTCGATGCGTCTCACCTGGCGCGTGCCGTCGGTGAACTCGTACTCGCGCTGGCTGTTGAGAGACAGGCTGTGCCCGTAGTCGAAGTACAACCCGATGTGCGAGTACCAGCCCTGCTCGCCGTCGTCGTTCCGGAAGAATGCGCCGGGGAACGCATAGAGGCGGAGGCCCAGGCTGGCGAACGGCGTGATCGTGTACGTCCGGTCGTCGGCGCTCGGCTGGTTGAGGTCGCAGCTCGAGTCGTCCTCGTCGCCCCCCATGATCATGTCCAGACAGAGGTTGCGGACAAGCGTCAGGTCCATGTCAAGGTACACCTCGATGGCCTTGTGCCGCCGCTCCGACCCCTCGTCATCTTCCTCGTCCGCGTCCTCCTCGCGGTCCCGATCGCGGTCGCGGTCGCGCCGCCGCCGGCGGCGCGATCCCCCGTCGTCGTCCTCTTCCTCGTCGTCCTCGTTGTACGTGTCGAACTCGAACGCCTCGGGCGCGGGCTCCGGCGTCGCCTCGGGCTCCGGCTCGACGTACAGCAGGTCGAGATCGGATAGCACGCTCTCCGCGAGCTCGGCGGCCTTGGTGACGGCCTCGTTCCGGCCGGCGTTGCCGGTCGCCTTCTGCCACACCTTGCCGGAGGGCTCGTACACGATGACGTCCACCCGGCACTGCTTGTTCGGACACCGGATGAAGCCGCCAATGATCGCGTCGGCCTTCGCCGTGCGCGCCGCCTGCGCCGGGCGCTGCGCCGCCGCGCCGCTGGCGAGCTTGACCACCGCGCGATCGCCGATCGCGTCCCTGATGTTGTTCCGGGCCACGGCGCCGCCCGGGCCCTTGAGCGGCACGAGCAGGAGCGTCCGCAACTGCCCCTCCTCCGCGCGCGCCAGCTCTCCCATCATCAGGAGCAGCGTCACCACGCCAGCCAACAGGACGATCGGTCGCACAGCTCGCTGCATTCTCGTTCCCTTCTGACGTCGGGCAGCAAGTATACGCAGGAACATCCCCTCGATACAGCCTCCCGTCGAGGACGGGTCGCCGCTCGGTGGATCGGGCGACTCCAAATCGAGCGTGAGCGTGAGCGAGCCGAGCACGAGCACGAACGACAACTCGATCCGAACAGAGGAGCAGGTTCGTCAACGATCTCAGGTGAAATAGCTATCGGGACGGGGTGAATGGACCTGTGCGCCTTGTTTTGTGGGGGAGATGAGGCATACTCTCTATATCAACGCCAGTTGCAGACGATGGAACACGTACTCCAGATGCCCCCAGCTCTCGTACCCCGCGGTGCGGTCGGGTCGATCGCCGGGCTCGTGGCTTTTGTCAAACGAGCCATCCGAAACCTCGTGTTGACCGATGAGGAACGAAACCTGCTGAACCTCGCGGTCTATATCGGCGTGAAACTCGGTGCGCCACTTCTTTCGGCCCAGAGCCGCGATGACCTCGACGAGCGGATCGACAGGGTGATCGAGGGCACCGATCTCGTGGAACTCTCGGAGTTCGGCCTTCGCGTCCTGACCGACGAGACGTTCCAGCAGGTGATGAAGCAAGAGCGCCACGTCCCTCCTGAGGTCTGGAGCGCATTCGGAAAGGGAGCGACCCTCGAGCTCGAGGAAGGGGATCGGCTCGCGCTCGAGACGTTTCGGGCGATATGGCAGCTCAAGGCGCTCCTGCCCGCCACCGTCGAGCTGGTCCGCGGGACTCGCGGAGCGCTCGACCCGCTTGGGTTCCTGGCTGATCCGTACGTCCCGGTGCCCGTGGCCGAGGCGTTGCTCGGGGGCTTCCAGGCCGCGGCGTGCCAGGCGGCGATCATGCAGGCACTGATCACCGAGCAGCGCCCGGAGCCCTGGCTCGCGCTCGCGCTCGCCGAGGGCTGGGTGAGGAGCCAGCGGGCGTATCTGCGCTTGCTGGCCTCGATCCCTGGCATCTCCGTTGCCGAAGAGATCATCCCTGCCGAAGAGCGCCTCGATCTAGCTGCAATCGAGGCGCAGGCACTCCGCGCCGAGGAACGGTTCCGCGAGCGGCTCGACGAAGCGAAGGCATCGGGCGAGTCGATCTTCCCGCCGGAGGGGGACTCGTCGGATGAATCCCTGTGACTCGGTCCTGGTACCGTTGCCGGGTACCGAGCCACATCCCGCAATCGTCCTTCGCATCGAGGGCGAGTGGGCCCGTGTGATCTACGGCACCGGCACCAGGCGCGAGCTACCAGTAGTCGTGGTCGAAGAGCGAAGCCGCGAAGCAAAGGCGCTCGAGCTCTACAAGACCACCTACTTCTACCGGAGCAACGAGCGGTTGGTGAAGCTGACCGAGCTCAGGCCTCGCAACAGACGCTGCCCGCCTGGGCTCTTCCTCAAGCTCCGCGACTTGGTCGACAGCCCCGATCCGACCTGAAGATCTGCGCTATTCAGGCTCTTTCCACGCCCGCGGGGCCTGCAACCATTTTCAGTCCCGGCCTCTGCGTGTTCTGAACAGTACGACCCCCAGTATCAGCGTGAACAACACGCCAGGGCCGGCGTTGTCACCGCCCGCGGCGCGGCAGCCGCAGCCGAAAATGCAGCGGACGATCGATGTGGGGTGACATCCCGACGGGTTCGTGCCTATGCTCCATCATCGCCAGGCCACCCACAGAAGCTCGCCCTCGGGGGAGGCGACAGCAGCCGTCAGCCGAGGTCGACGTGCGGGCCTCGACCTTCGTCGCCATCGACTTCGAGACCGCCGACTACCAGCGTGACAGCGCCTGCGCTATCGGGCTCGTGCGAGTCGAGCGGAGCAAGCTCGTCCAGTCCGTGGCCCGTCTCATCCGTCCGCCGAGGCGGCAGTTCGTGTTCACGTACATCCACGGGATCACCTGGAACAGGGTGAAGGACGAGCCGACCTTCGCCGAGGTCTGGCGCGACGTCCAGCCCATGCTCGACGGGGCCGCGTTCATTGCCGCGCACAACGTGTCTTTCGACAGGTCGGTGCTCCAGGCGTGCTGCGAACGGGCGCTGCTCGAGCCACCCGTGCTCCGGTGGATCTGCTCCATGAAGGCGGGTCGCCGCGTCTGGGGACCGCCCGCGAGCCTCGACTCGCTTTGCCGTCGCGTTGGGATCGCGTTGAACCACCACGATGCGCTTTCGGACGCGGAGGCATGCGCGCGGCTCCTGCTCGCGGCAGAGGGGACCGCCGAGGAGCGTTCAACGGTGCGGCCGAGAGGGACGCGGTGAAAGAACTGCCGGGGACTCGCTGCCCTGTGCCGAACTGCCTGCTTGTTCAAGACCGATCCGCTGGAGATCGGAACGGCTCGTGCCGTAGCCCATGGTGTGCAGGAGGTCGAGCACGAGGCTCTCGAAGAACTGTGGCGACGCCTGGTGGATCAGGTCGAGCAGCTCCGCAGAGACACACTCGTTCAGCTCCATGATGGCGCGCTCGATGCGCTCCTGCGGGCTTTCGTGCTCGTCTCCTGGAGTATTGGCGGTGGGCTCCAAGGATGCCGCCCTGCCGCGTGACCTGGACCAACGGGTCTTCGGCTACCTGGACACGCTGGTCGCCATGGCCCCGACAGGGACGACCACCGGGGAGCCCACCCCTCCAGCGACCACACCGACCACCGGGACGACGACCGTCGGGTAGGGGACGGAGGCTCTCGCCTACTCCCCGAGCAGATCTTCGAGGCTTTGCGCCTCGAACAACCGATCCGCGACACGGTCGATGTCGACAGCTTCGATCTGCTCGCGCTGATCGGCCGCGAGTGGACCGAACCGTTGCTCAACGAGCCGGATCAGGAGCTGTCGCCCGCCTTCGGCCCGGCCTTCGGCCCGGCCTTCGGCCCGGCCTTCGGCCCGGCCTTCGGTCAGACCTTTTGCCAGACCCTCGGCCCGGCCTTCGGCCCGGCCTTCGGTCAGACCTTTTGCCAGACCCTCGGCCCGGCCTTCGGTCAGCCCAGCCTGCAAGCCCTCCTGCTTCCATTGCTGGGTCCATTCGATGACTCGTTGCTGCAACATGGCTCTCACCTCGCTCAGCTCGGACACCGCCGGCACCGGCACCCCTCCAAACCGCGCCGGCAGCAACGCCTGGCGAAGCCACGACACGAAGACACGCCGCAGGCTCGCCTGCTCCGGTTCCGTCAGCCATTCAACAAGGCAATCGACTACCACCGCGATGTCCTGGGGCGTGCGGCTCCGCTCCAGCCGGAACAGCGCCGCCGCCAGGTTCCGTGATGACTCCGCATCGTCCAGCCGGAGCTTCCGCTCCTCAAGCAGGAGATACCGGCACCGTGGCCGGTACGCCTGGAGCCCATCGACTGAGACGACCAGCTCTTCGAGCTCCTCAGGCGCGTTCCACGGCGTCTCGCCGTTGTACAACACCACCGGCACGACCGGCGGTAGCTTCTCCCCCGCCCCCACCACCTTCTGCTTGACGAGGTCCTGCCACAGCAGGCCCACATACACCATGATCCGCAGGGCCATCCACGGGTCGGGCGACGACTGGAACTCGAGCAGCAGGTATACGTACAGCCAGCTCCGGTCGGCGAAGCGCACTCTCCAGATCACGTCGTCCTCGCGTCGGAGCAGCTCCTCGCTGACGAACTGGGCGTTTGCCTTCTCCAGTGTGGAGAAGTCGAGCCGTCCGACCCACTCGCCGGGCACGAAACCGCGCAACAGGTCCTCCACCAGCCTGGGCTCGGAGAACAGGGCCTTGTAGCTCGGATCGTGTCTGGGCGCCGACATCGTCATCAGTGAGAGTCTAGCAGGTTCTCGACGGCGCCGGGCACCGATCGCGCGAAGGAAAGCTCGGGCTACCATCCCGGGAGCACGGAGGAATCCACTTGCCTCGGAATACGGTCTCACCCCGTGCGACCGAGCTCAGAACGACCAGCCGGCTCCGACGCGGAGCCGCAGGATGATGTCCCTCGAGAACCCGCCCGGCGGCGTGTCGCCCCAGAGGTGGCCCACCGGGAGGTCCGGGCTCTCGCCGTCGAAATAGACGCCGTACCAGATCAGCTCGGCGGCGCCGTAGAGCCGGATGCCGTACGGGAGCTCCACGTGGAGCCCGATCTCGCCGTCCACTCCGTGGATGGTGCTGTCGGTTCCCAGCACGTCGTCGGCCTGGCCCGCGTGCATCCCCGCGCGGTAGGCCACCGAGACGTACGGCCACAGCATCCCGTCAAGGAACGGGTAGCGGAACTCCACGGCGATATCGAACGACGTGTAGGAGAACGCCGGGAGGTACGGCGTGGTCCGCTGGTGGCTGACCGTGAGGCGCCAGTTCTCCGCCTCGTTCACACGCGGGGGATAGTCCGAATCGTCGAGGTAGTACTCGTAGTAGCTCACGCCGATCAAGCCCCGGAGCTGCGGTCGCACCGGCCCGCCGAGCGGCAACCGCCCAGCCACCCCCACGCGGAAGTCCTGCTGCGACGTGTCGATCGGCTGCGTGAACGACTCGTCCGGCGGGTTGGGGTTCTCCTCCGATGGGATCTGCTCGCGGGAGTACTCGCGCACCGTGTCGAGGACCAGGCTGTGCCCGTAGTCGAAGTACACCCCGAAATGGCTCCACCACGCCCTCCGGCTGAAGAACGCGCCGGGGAACACGACCAGCCGGCCTCCCATGTTGGCGAAGGGCGTCGTCGTGTACGTCCGGTCGTCGTCGCCCGGGTTGCGGGTGGAGCAGACGGTGTCGTTCTCGAGCTCCGGCGCCATGTCCACGCAGAGGTTGCGGAGCATGGTGAAGTCCGCGTTGACGAACACCTCGAGGGCCTTGTACCGGCGCGCGATCCGGCTCCGTCGGCCCGATCCCGAGGAGCTCGAGCCGCCGCCCCGATCGCTCTCGTCTTCGTAATTATCGAATTCAAAATCCTCTTCCGAGACGTGTTCCTCTTGTTCCTCCTCGATGTCCTCGCGCTCCTCTGCCTCCTCGTCCTCCTCGACCACTCGCTTCTCTGCCGGTCGCTTCTCCGCCGGTCGCTTCTCCGCCGGCCGCTTCTCCGCCGGCCGCTTCTCGGGCGCCTCCTCCGGAGACTCCATCGAGAAGTCCATCTCGTCACTCGCCGGCTCCTGGACCCGCGCTGTCTTCGAGGTCAACGCGCCCACGTCGTCGAGCACCCGCACGGCCAGGTCAGCGGCCGCCGCGCTCACCCCCGCCGGCGGAGCGCTTTTCGTGGCCTTGCTCCAGATCCGGCCGGACCGGCGGTAGACCACCAGCTCCACCTTGCATGACCGGCCGCGACAGGTGACGGCGCCGCCGACCATGGCCGTGGCCTTGTTGATGCGCGCGGCCCGCGCCGGCTGCTCCGCGTCGTCGCCCTCGAGCAGCTTGACCCAGGCGCGGTCGTCGAGACGCTCGCCGATGGCGTCGCGCGCGTCCATGCCCCGCGGACCGCTGAGCGGCAGGACCAGGATACGGCTCCGGACCTCCTCGGCTCGCGCAGTCTGCACGGGCGATCCGACGATCGCCGCGAGGACCGCAAGGCACGGGGCCGATCGACGGATGAGCGACAGGGGCATCGATTCCTTGCTCCCTCGAGCGAGGCGAGTATACCGGATAGTCCATGAGCAGGAGAGTGGATTCCAGGGACGTGCTCGACCCCAACGCCGTCACCCGCGTGGAGATCGAAGCCGAGGTGATCGGCCGCTACCGGCCGACCGGACCCAACGCGTGGGACGAGTGGGAGCTGACCTCCGAGGACGACGGGGAGAGGATCACCGTGGAGCCCGGAGCGCAGATACAGCTCGAGCCGCTCGGAGCGGACCCGGAGATCCGGTTCCGCCTGCGCCAGCGGCGCGCGGTCCTGCGGCTCCGGTGGCTGCCGACCGACGACGACCGGACGCAGCTCGCGACCGGTGAGTGGGGCGTGAAGGAGTCGGAGCAGGCGACCATCCTCGAGAAGATGTTCGGCCTTGGCCCGAAGGACGATCCGCGCGACGACATGCTCGAGTACTTCGTGACGACGAAGGTCGGGCCCCACTCGTCCGACCGCGGGACCGGCATGGCGGTGATGCTCGTCAAGAAGCTCCGCGGTGAGGGGTGAGGCGTGCTCGCTGGAGTAGGCAATTCGCTCACGCTCACGCACCACGCTCACGCTCACGCCCCCTACCGCCCCGTGATCGCTCTGATCTCCGCGCGGTCGATGCAGCGCAGGCCCAGGATCGCGAGGGCGTAAGCCGCGGCCGCGGCCGGGATGATCACGAACATGCCGAGGTCGCGCGTCAGGACGCAGACGCCGACGAGGACCGCGTTCGCCAGCCCGACCCGGACCAGCTTGAGCTGCCGGACGATGACCGGCAGGTTGTCGCGCTGGACCCAGGAGAAGAACAGCACCAGCACGACCTGCGACAGCACCGTCACGGCCGCGGCCATCACGGTGCCGTGGGTCGGGATGAGCAGCGCGGCCAGTGTCGCGTTGACGCCGACCGCGATCGCGGCGCCGACGAGCACCATGTTCTCGCGGCCGCGCGCCACGACCGACGCGTTGAGCACGTGGGAGAGGAACTGGAGGTGCACGGCGAACATGAGGATGGTCATGACGCCGCCGGCCTCGCGGTACTCGTCGCCGAAGATGAGCACGATCAGGTCGTCGGCCACGAAGAGCGCGCCGAGGCCCATCGGCAGGGTGAGGAGGAGCACGAACCGGAGCGCCCGGCCGAGCAGGTCCGCGTACGCCCCCGAGCCCTCGATCCAGGACTTGCAAAGCCCTGGCTGGACGGCCTGCGTCAGGGCGTGGATGAAGAGCAGGAACTTCGACGAGAGGGTCGCCGCGGTGGAGTACAGCCCCACCTCCGCCGCGGGGCGCGCGCTCGCCAGCGTCGTCCGGCCGACCTCGAGCAGGAGCATGTTGAGCGCCACCGACACGAGCAGCGGGAGCCCCCGCCGCAGGTGGCCGGCGCACCGGGCCACGTCGATCTCGAAGGCCGGCGCGAAGAACATCACGCGCATCCCGACCACGAGCACCAGGGTTTGGACGACCACGCTCGATGCCCGCGCCGCGAGCACGCCGACCGGCCCCCAGCCGAGCACTGCCGCGACGTAGCTCCCCGTGATGCCCACCGCGTAGCACGCGACCACGGCCACGGCCATCACCCACATCCGCTCGAACGCCTCGAAGATCAGCTCGAAGCACTGGAGGTAGTAGATGAGGAAGCCGTTCACGAGGCCGATCGCCAGCAGCGGCCACCCGTACCCGCGGATCGCGTCCGGCAGGAACAACACCACGCATCCCACGAAGACCGGGAGGAGCGCGGCGCGGACGAGGAGCGCGTCGCCGACCGCGCGCGCCGCGATCTCCGGCTTCTCGCAGACGTCGCGGATCAGGATGAGCTGGATCCCGGCGAACACGATGGGCGTGAACAGCGACACGTACGAGATGGCCCCCTCCAGCATCCCGTAGTCGGTCGGACCCAGGATCGCCGCGACCCGGCCGACCACGACGATCCCGAGCACCGCCCCCATCACCTGCGCCGCCGACAGGAAGACCGTGTTCAGCGCAATCCGCCGACCTCTGCTCATCCGCTCCCCGATCCGTCCCGACGCATCAGACCCGCGTTCCGGCCCGAGGTCAACCGGGGCTTTTTCGTCCCCGTCGAGTGACAGCATCCGGACGATGGCTATACTCCACAAGTCCGAGCGGTGATGGAGAAAGGAACCGATCATGGAAGGCTTGTCGGCACTCGTTTTATCGACATCGCTCCTGGGCCTCACCCTCAACCCGCCCGCGGGCGGTTACCCGTCGCTCGTGACCTCGCCACCGTCGACGCAGCCCGTCCGATCGACCCGGTACATGCTACTCGAGGACGCCGAGGCCGAAGCCGACGAGAACGCGGCAGCCGAGGAGGGGACCGAGCCCACGGCCGAGGGTGACGAGGCCGGAGGCGACGACCGGCTCGAGCATGCGCGACGACGTGCGCGGCTCGTCACGGCGCACCGCGCGCTCGGCATCTCGACGTGGACGTCGATGACCGCGACCCTGGTGTTCGGCGTCCTCCAGTACGTGGACAAGTACACGTTCGACGGCGCCGGCGAGAACCGGTGCGAGCGGGGTGATGCGATCCTCGGCTCGTGGAACTGCGACTTCCCGGTGATGCACATGGGCTTCGCGTTCCTGACCACGGCGCTCTACGGCACCACCTTCGCCCTGTCGATCGCGATGCACGACCGCGACGCGCCGCCGGCCGAGGGGAGCCGCGCCACCCGGCTCCGCATCCACCGCGTGCTGCGCTGGGTCCACCTTGCAGGTATGGCGTTCCAGATCATCGAGGGTCTGATCCTGGCGAATGTGGACTTCGACGATGACACGGGCCAGGCGATCGGCGCGGTCCACCTCGGCGTCGGCGGCCTGACGTGGGCCGCGCTCACCTGGGCCGGCGCCATGATGATCGGCAGATAGAGGCCGCGCGTCAGGGCACGGTTGCGGTGCAGTCCGGGGTCGTGGACCCGCGGATGTAGGTCGCCATGTCGGCGTGGTACTCGTCGGCGTGCCAGACCGGCGGTCGCTCGGCCGTGCGGAGCCCCCAGAGCCGCGTGCCCTGGGTCACGTGGAACACGCCGTCGGTGGCGGTCCAGAACGCGGCGTCGATGCCGTGCTCGGCCACGTCTGGGTCGCAGCCGGGGTTGATGGGCTCGGCCCCGCCGCAGATGGGGCCGCCGGCCTGGATGAACCCGCGGGCTTGGCTGGTGAAGTGGCAGGAGAACTGGAAGTTGAATGCCTCGGCGTCGCAGGCCCCGTACCAGAGCTGGCCCGCTCCCGCGATGCGGAACCCGCCGGCGGTGCTGTACTCGGACACGGCCTGGACGCCCATCGCCTGGATCGTCTCGTCGTTTCCGGGGTTCGTCAGCGCGTCGCCGCCGTCGCACGAGCCGGAGAGCGAGCCGCGCGCCACGAAGACCTCGTGGAGCAGGCCCTGCCGCCCGTTGTCGTCGAGCCACGTGCCGAGATCGAGGTCGAGCGTGAAGTGCGACGAGCCGGCCACGACGACGAGGTACTCGGCCTGTCCGCCCGCGTAGACGGTCCAGGCAGCGGTGATCCCCTCGGTCCGGACCTGCTCGTCGAAGCCCGGGTTGATCTCGCTCCGCGGCGGCATGACCTCCCACGTCGCCGCGAGGTTGCGGGTCGCCAGCGTGTCGATCCAGGTCCTCGTGGTGATGTCCATGGCCCAGCGCCGCGTCCCCTCGGTCACGTGCAGGATCTCGCTCGACCCGCTGACCTGGGTCCAGGCGGCGTCGATGCCCACGGCCTGGACCACGGGATCGCACGCCGGGTTGACGTACATGACGTCCGTGTCGAAGTCGGCGTCCTCCTCCACGTCGCTGTCGGCGTCGCCATCCGTGTCGCCGTCGGTGTCCGTGTCGGAGTCGGTATCGGTGTCCGTGTCCACGTCCGCGTCGCCGTCGGCGCAGTCGCCGCACGTCCCGAGCTGGAGGTCGACCCACTGGACATCGCCGTCCACGAAGGCCGCGTCCGCCGCGTCCTGCGCCAGGACCTCGCCGGTCGGGCCGAGGGCCATGGCCTGGAACCGCACCTCGCGGTTGATCCCCATGGTGAACGTCAGGTCCGTCGGGAACTGGAGCGGCGCCTCCCACCGGTTCGACCACAGCAGGCTGCCCTGCGGACTGGCGACGATGAGCTCCATGAATCGCATCGCGCCCGCCACGTCCTCGCTCGCGCTGATGCGCACCCGGAGCGCGGTGGCGGACGTGTCCCTGCACCCAGGTGCCCCGAAGGCGAGCACGAGACAGAACGTCGCCGCGGCCGTGGCGAGCATGTGGGAACGGGTCTGTGTCGGATCGAGCGCCACTCGTGCCCCCTCAGAACCGGAACCCCGTGCACGGGAGCTGGACCACGCCGGGATCGAGCTGCCCCGTGGGCGGAGGCTGCTCCTCGCCCGGCACCGCGAGGACCACGGCGACGGTGACGCCCGCGGCGACGACGGCCCCCGTGAGCGTCCAGAACCACCACGAGCGGTACCACGGAGTCCGGCCGCCTCCCGTCGGCTCGAGCGTCTCGCCCTCCGGCTCGGGCGTCGTCTCGGGCGCCGCTTCCGGCTCCGGCTCCGGAGCGATCGGGACGGCCGGCACGCCCGGCGGTGGCTCGGGTTCGGGCTCCGGCTCGGGCTCCGCGGTGCGGACCTGCTCGAGCAGGTCCTGCAGCGCCGGCGGGTGGCTCGGGTCGTTGAGCTGCTGCGAGTGGTTGATGGCGAGGAGGTCGGCGAGGGCGTCCCGGGCCCTGGCCTCGTCGCCGAGCGCGAAGTGGCACGCGGCGAGGTACTCGTACGCCTCGAGGAGCTGGACGTCGGTCGAGCTCGCGCTCTCGACCACCGTGGTGTAGACCTCGGCGGCGCGCTCGAAGTCCAGCTCCTCGGAGTAGAGGTGCCACCCCTCGGCGAGGAGGTCGTCGATCTGGCTCGGCGGAGCCCCCTCCTGGGACCAGGCAGCACGATCCGCCAACGACAGGACCACGACCACGACCAGCGCCGTCACGGATCTCACGCGATCATTGTGCTGGAGGCCACCGGCGTTGTCCAGCCTCCGGCGGACGACGTCGACTGCGACGCAAGCGTGAGCGTGACAGCCCAAACCTCCTTTGTCCAACAATGAAATTGAGTTTCAGGTCGATTGTGCATATGAATGAGTACCACGATGCCAGGTTACGATGGGCACTGTGGCGGGGGCGAGGAGACCTGTTCATGACCAAGATCCTCGTGGTGGACGATTCGCAGACCTCTCGTTTGCTCCTGAGCAAGATGGTGGAGCGGCTCCCGATCCGCGGCCTGGAAGTCCTCGATACCAATTCCGCGGCGCAGGCGCTCGAGCTGGTGAAGACACACCGCCCCGACGTCGTGATCTCCGATGTCCGGATGCCCGAGATGTCCGGGGTCGACCTCGCGCGACGTCTGCAACAGCACGAGCCACGGGTGCCCGTCATCCTCGTGTCCTCGACCTTGCTCGAGGCCTCTCGCGAAGAAGATCTCTCTGCCGGCGCGGTGACCTTCCTCCGCAAGCCGGTCAGCGTGGAGTCGTTGAGCCGCGCCCTGGTCGAGGCGGCGGGAATCGGCTCACGCTTCTCGCTCTCGCCGCTCTTCGCCAACCCGACGGCGATCGTCGAGGGGATGAGGGACGGACTGCTGGACCTCGGGACCGTGGTCCCGGCCATGGCTCTCACGCCCGGAGCAGTCCTCGACGCCCTGAAGGGATCGGTGCTCGCGGGTTCCTCACTGGCGGTCAAGCACGGGACCGACCGGCGCGAGTTCGGGATCGCCACGAGCTGGACGAGCGCCGAGACCCTGGCGCGCAAGCTCCTCGATCTCACTCCCCTGCACAAGCTGAGCATCGAGAGGGTCAAGGACGCCCAGGGCGAGGTGCTGAACCTCGCCATCGCCAGGATCGTCAACCAGTGGGAGACCACGCTCGGAGAGGACGGCGGCGGCGCGTCGGGGTTCAGTATCGAGAGCAGCCCCCGCTTCCTCGGGGGCCGGATCTGCGGCGACGCCCTGGCGAAAGCCGAGGGCCGGCTGGTCCAGGATTTCCAGGGCGAGGGCTTCTCGCTGACCATCGCGTTCTGGGTCGGTGGCGGTATGTGACGGCCGTCCAGGCTCGAGAGGCGGCCGTCGCGGCGGTCACTCGATCCACCCGAGAGCCCGGACGCACTCGCAATACTGATCGATTCCCTCCTGCATCTTCAGGAGCAGCGCTTCGACCTCGCCGAGGGATTGGTCCTTCCCGGCGCGCTCGAGCCGGGTCCCGATGTCGGCCAGGGTCGGGGCGCACGCACTCTTGGCCGCGCCCTTGATGGTGTGCCCGATCTCTCGAATCGCGGCGTGGTCAGCGATCTCCAGCGCCTGTTTCAAGGGGCGCAGGACCGTGGGCATCTCCTCCAGGAAGTAGGTGGCGATCAGGATGGCCAGCTCCTTCTCGTTCCCGGCGTGCTGGACCAGGGACTCGAGGTCGAGCGCTTCGAGCGGGGCATCCGGTCCCGGCTCGTCGCCGGTTGCGTGTAACGAGGTACCGGGCGGCGCAGGAGTGAAGTGGGACAGGTCGATCATGACCGATCGCCTGAGCTGGCGGGTGATGGCCTCAGACAGACGGTCCAGCTTGACCGGCTTCGCCAGGCAGTCGTCCATCCCCGACTCGATGCAGCGCTGGCGAACTTCCTTCATCGCATGCGCCGTCAGGGCGACGACCGGGACGCGGACGTTCGCGTCGCCAGCCTCCCCCCGACGGATACGTCGAGTCACCTCGTATCCATCCATCTCGGGCATCTGGATGTCCATGAACACCACGTCATGGCGGCAGTCGCGGAGCTCCTGGAGTGCCTCCACGCCGCTGGTCACGGCCGTCGTGGCGTACCCAAGATTCTCCAGCATCTTGGTCGAGACGAGCCGGTTGACGGCGTTGTCCTCCACGACGAGCACGCTCACACGCCCTCCCTCCGAGCTCATCGGCCCCCCACCCTTGAGCCTGGGCTGCAGTCGAACGCTCGGGATCCTTCGCTCGAGAATGTGGTACAGGCAGTCGAAGAGCTGGGTGGCATGGATCGGTTTCGTCAGCCGCGCGGCGAACCCCAGCGCGGCGAGGTGCGGTGTGTCGCGCCGCTCGCCCAGGTGGCTCATCAGCACAACCGAGGTTTCCTTCAACGACGGCTCGCCGTGGATCGAGACACGCAGTTTCTCGTCGTCGGAGTCATGTGGATGGTTCTCGAGGAGGACGATCCTGTATGGTCGTCCCTCGTGGCCCGACCGCAGGACCTCGAGCACATGCTCACCGCGCTCGACCTCCACCGAGGCGCAGCCCCAGACGGAGAGCCACCGGTGGAGGGTCTGCCGGACCATCGGGTTGTCGTCCACCACGAGCACCTGGAGCCCGCCGAGGGCGTTCGGAGCGTAGTCCGGGATCAGAGATCCGGGCTGCAAGCCCATCCTCACCGTCGCGATGAAGGTGGACCCCTGCCCTTGCACGCTCTCGACCCGGAGCGACCCGCCCATCAGCTCGCAGAGCCGGCGCGAGATGCTCAGGCCGAGCCCTGTTCCCCCGTGGAGCCGGCTCATCGACCCGTCACCCTGCGTGAAGGGCTCGAAGAGCGTGGCGAGCCGCTCGGGCGGGATGCCCGGACCGGTGTCCATCACCACGAAGCTGACCATGGCCTCTGTCTGGCTCCGGGACAAGGCCATACCGACGGAGAGGAGCACCGACCCCTCGTCGGTGAACTTGATGGCGTTCCCGACGAGGTTGATCAACACCTGCTTGATGCGCGCCTCGTCACCGTGCACGAGCCGGGGGGCCAACGGCGGGAAGTCGCACACCAGCTCGAGACCCTTCATGTGAGCCTGGACCGCCATCAGGTCGACGACGTGCTCGACCGTCGCCAGCAGATCGAGCTCCCTCACCTCGATCTCGAGTTTGCCAGCGTCGATCTTGGAGGAGTCCAGGATGTCGTCGATGACCCGCAGCAGAGTCTCGGCGCTGGTCTCCACGGTCCTCACGAGCTGCTGCTGCTCGGTGGTCAGGTCGGTGTTCATCAGGAGGTTGGTCATCCCCACCACGCCGTTCATCGGAGTTCGGATCTCGTGACTCATGGTCGCGAGGAAGTTGGCCTTGGCCTGGGCGGCGTCACGATACGCCTCGATGCTGTGTTCCACATCGTGCATGCACAGGAGCACCTCCCGGACCTCGCCCTCCTCGTCGAGGATCGGGACACCGGTCACCTCGACCTGTCTCTCCCTTTCGCCCGGTCCGCGAACCACCTTGGCGATCCTGGTTGGCTCCCGTGTCTCCAGCACCTGCCGCAACGGGCACTGGCGCTCGTCGGTGCAGGCCGATTTCTCCTGGAGGAGCACCTCGTGGCAGTGGAGGTCCGCGCTGTCGGGCAGCGAGCTCTTGTCACTCAGGGCCAGAGCCGCGCGATTGGCCCACGTCACGCGGAAGCGCGCATCCACGACCACGAGAGGGTCCTGGAGCAGGTCGACGACCTCGTCGGCCCGAGACCTGAGGGAGAGCGTCCCCGAGGCTGTTCTCCGCTTCCACATCAGCCGGCTCCTCCGGGTTGGTCCAATCGAGCCCTACCCGCTCAGTGAAACACCGATCGGAGCCTGGCGATGAGGCTCTCCCAGAGACCAGGCGTCGGGTCGGTGTCCTGCACGCTCGCGCTCCGAGCCGGTTTCGGCCCCGGGGCACCCTCCTCGGGCACGACGGTCATCTTGACCTTGTTCGCGAGCACTGGCTCGAGCTCGGCGACGATCCTCACGATCGTCCCCCCGGACAGGGCGGACGCGCCGTGACCCGCGATCCAGACCTCGTCCGGAGCCCGCGGCGCGGGGTTACCGCTCGCCCCGATGTGGAGGTGGTGGGTGATCGCGTCGGCGAGCTCGACGAGGCCCGCGAGCTCGCGGTGAGCTTCGAAAGCCGAGAGCGGGGCGTGATGCGCCCGGATCGCGGCCGAGACCTCGTCGGGTATGCCCCAGTGGCGGAGCAGACGGCCGCCCAGCTCTCCATGGTCCAGGCCGAAACAGTCACGCTCGACGTCGGCCAGGGGGACCCGCGCCTCCGATGAACGCTTGAGACAGCGCTGGTAGTCGGAGGATCTCGCCGAGGCCAGGACGAGCTTGCCCACATCGTGGAGCAACCCGGCCAGGTAGAGAGTCCCGGGCTCGCTTCGGACGAGGAGATCGGGGCGGCCGAGCTGGCGCGCCACCACGGCACTGGCCCACGAGTGCGCCCAGAACGCGGAAACGGGGAACCCCTTCAACGAAGGGAATCGGCTCGAGGTCCGTTCGACGACCAGGAAGTAGAGGAGGTCCACCGCATCGACGAGACCGACCAGGGTGAGCGCCCGTGCGACCGAGACCGCGCTCGACTGCTGGCCGTAGACCGGCGAGTTGGCCAGCTTCAGGAGCCGGGCGGTGAGGACCGGGTCCCGCTCGATCAACCGGGCGAGCTGCGGGACCTCCAGCTCCGCGTGAGGTCGCTGGATCATCCGGAGCAGCTCGATGCCCGTCGTCGGCATGGCGGGGAGCGAGCACTCCTCGATCAGGGTCTCGACCAGGTGACCCTTCTGGTCCTTCGTCGCCGACGGGGAACCGGCCGAGCGAGCCGGGTCGGTCGACCTTCCCATGACTTGACCCGGGATCGAGGCGAGGAGCGCCCGAGAAAACTCGCTCGCGCTCTGGAACCTCCGGGCCGGGTCCTTCTCCAGCGCCCGGAGGACCACCTCCTCCAGGCCGTGCGGGAGGGCCGCCACGAGCTCCCGCGGCCGCGGCGGAGGGGCGCTCAGTTGGAGCTCCAGGAACCGTTCCGTGTCGGCGACTTCGAAGGGGAGCACTCCGGTCAACGCCTCGAACAGCGTCACGCCCAGGGCGTAGATGTCGGCGCGGTGATCGATCGACGAACCCGGGACGCACTGCTCCGGCGGCATGTAAGCCACGGTACCGATGAGCCACTCGCCCGAGAACCGCTCCAGCCCGGTCACGCGGGCCACGCCGAAATCAGTGACCTTGACGTGAACCGCGCCCTCGCGCCTGGACACGATGATGTTGGCCGGCTTGAGGTCGCGGTGGACCACTCCGATGCCGTGGGCGTAGCTCATGGCGTCGAGGACCTGCTCGAAGATCGCAGCGACGTCCGCCAGCGACATCGGTCCGCCAGATTCCTCGATCATCCCCGCGAGGTCGGTCCCGGCCACGTACTCCATCACCAGCGCCAGGACGCCGTCCTCGGAGATCACGTCGCGCACCGCCACGATCCCGGGATGGTCGAGAGTTGCCTGGAGCTTCGCCTCTTGCTCGAAGAAGCGCCGGACCGATTCGTGACCCGCGACGGCGGGCGAGAGGACCTTGATCGCGACCTGGTTGCCGAGCTGCCGGTGTCGGGCGAGATAGACCGAGCCCATCCCGCCTGAGCCGAGCAGCCGCTCGAGGACGTAGTGCCCCACGACGGTTCCCTGGAGCTGGCTGGCGTCGAACGTGGGCTCACCTCCCGAGTCGCCGGAGGTCCTCTGCATCATCAGACCGGGACCCCGAACAGCGCAACGGCGCGATTGTGCTGGAGGCCACCGGCGTTGTCCAGCCTCCGGCGGGCGCTCGAGGCACACCATAATCGTCGGCTCCAGGCTCCAGGCTCCAGGGCCTGCAGGCTGCGGCGGGGCGATCATTCTGTGGTGTCCTGGGGACCACCCGCGAGGCGAAGAGTCAGAGGCTGAGCCATGCCAGGTTTTCGCACTGAAGCCTGTAGTCTGTAGCCTGCAGCCTGTCGGCGAAGCCGACGATCAGGGGCACACGCATGAAACTGACAGACGTGCGGGAGCACAGTATAATCGGGCGCCATGTTGCAGCAGGGCCAGGTCCTGGGCGGGAGGTATCGGCTCGACGAGTTCCTGCACGACAGCGGAGCGTCGTCGATCTGGTCCGCCACAGCCACGGACTCGGGCCGGCGCGTCGCGTTGAAGGTCCTGTCGGACTCCCTGCCCGAGATGCCGGAGGTCATCTCGCGCTTCGTCCAGGACGGGCGGAACGCGTCCAAGCCGCTCCACCCGATGATCGTCAGGATCGACGAGGTCGGGCACACGGGGCGCGGCATCCCGTTCATGGTGATGGAGCTCCTCGAAGGCCGGACCCTACGCGACGAGCTCGCGGAGTCCGGGACGATCCCGGTGCCGCGGGCGACGGCCATCATGCGGCTCGTGCTCCAGGGACTGGCGGCCGCGCACGGGAAGGGCTCGTGCCACCGGAGCATCAAGCCCGAGACCATCTTCCTCCCGGCGCCTGGGTCCCAGGGGCCGGAGGTCCGGCTCCTCAACTTCGGGATCTCGCGGCCGATGATCGCGAGCCCCAGATCGGACGTGCCGAAGCAGGTCCTGGCGGAGCTCGGGTACGTCGCCCCCGAGGTCCTGATGAGTCCGGGCGCCATGCCGACCCCCGCGGCGGACGTGTTCGGTTGCGGCGCCGTGTTCTCGGAGATGGTCACGGGGAGGCTGCCCCTGGCACCCCTGACCCCCGGGGATCCGAACCTCCTCGACAAGCTGGCCGAGCGGAAGCAGTACTTCCAGCGCGGTGGGGCGGTCCCGTCCCCGGCCGAGCGGCTCCCGTCCCTGCCCGCGCCGCTCGACGCCGTGATGGCGCGGGCGCTCTCGGTCGACCCGAGGGCGCGATTCGCCCGGGCCTCGGAGATGCTCGAGGCCCTCGAGCTGGCCATCGCGGCCGAGCCCGACATCCGCGACGCCACGGTCGCCTCGACCGCGGAGCCGGAGGGCGACAGTCTCGACCAGACGCTGGTCGAGGCCCAGCCCGGTCTCGGGCTCGGCGAGGCGAAGACCGTGGTCGCCGCGCCGTCTTTCGAGGTCGACGAGGACGGAGATCCGGCGACCGTGCGGCGCGGGCTCGACAACGCCCGCACGGCGCTCTACGACCCGAGGCAGCACAGCAACGTCCAGGACGCGATCAGCGCCGCGGCGGGTCAGGCGCGCTCGGCCCAGGTCCTGCCCGACCCGTTCGAGCAGCCCGGTGACCGCGGTCCGGGCGCCGGCCCACCCGACCGGTTGCTCGGCGACGCGAGGACCGTCGTGTACGAGCCGGACTCGATGGCCAACGTCGGGGTCAAGAGGCCGGCGGCCCCGACGCAGAAGCTGGGCTCGCAGGGCGGAGACTTCGCCGAGATGGCAGGACAGGCGGAGGGCGGGCTCGGCGGCGCGAAGACAGTGCTCTACCAACCACCCGAGGGCAGGGCGGGGCATCGTCAAGCGTCGGCGGCGCACCCCGTCGCTCCCGGCCCCGGCGCCGTCCCGGGCGCCGCGAAGGTGAGCGGGGCCGTGCCGGCCGCCCCGCCATGGGGGACGGCGCCGCGGGGCGGGCTCGGCGGCGCGCCGGGCCTCGAGGGATGGGTCGGCAACTGGAAGCCTCCGGCAGCCGGAGCAGCAGCCGGCAAGGTCGCTGGCCCGAAGGGAAAGAAACGGAGCACGGGGAAGATCGCGATCATCGTCATCGTGCTGTTCCTGCTGCTCGGAGCCGTGGCCGGCGCGGTGGTCGGTGTGATGTGGGCGCTGTCGCACGACCGGGATGGACGGGGGAGGTCGGGTCAGGCCCCGGCGACATCGGGGGCGGTCGAGCCGCGTTCCCCCGCTCCGGTCCCGGCCCCCCAGCCGCCCGTGGTCGCACCGGCCATGCCGCCGTCTCCGCTCCCGCCGATCGCCCCGGCGCCAACAGCTCCGACACCGTCGCTCGGGGTCTCGGGCTCGGGCGAGACGACGGCCCCTCCCCCCGCGCCGACTCCGTGAAGTTCTATGGAATGAGGAGACAGTGTGGATTGAGTGGACCGAGTGGACCTTCCGACCACGTCCACTTCGTCCACACGGTCCACGACGTCCACCAGAAAAGCCAGGTCCCGCGACCCGGACAGGCTACTCGTACATCTTCTCGATCTCGGTCGAGTACTTCTCGTTCACCACGCGGCGCTTGAGCTTCATGGTCGGGGTCAGCTCGCCGCCTTCGATGGACAGCTCCCTGGGGAGGATGGTGAACTTCTTGATGGTCTGGACTCGCGCGAGCGCGGCGTTGACGCGGTCGATCTGCCCGTCGACGTGGGCCCTCATCTTCGGACACGAGGCGGCCTCGGCCATCGTCGTCGCAGGGCTCCCCGCGGCCCTGGTCTCGGCCTCGAGGTGCTCCGGGTTGAGCGTGACGAGCGCCGTGAGGAACTTGCGCCGGTCTCCGATCACGACGGCCTGCCCGATGACCTTCATCGCCCGGAGCTTCCCCTCGATCATCTGAGGAGCGATGTTCTCGCCGCCGGCGGTGATGATCAGCTCCTTCTTCCGGTCGGTGATGTACAGGAACCCGTCCTCGTCGATGCGGCCGATGTCTCCCGAGTGGAGCCAGCCCTCGTCGTCGAGGGTCTCGCGGGTCGCCGCTTCGTTCTTGTAGTACCCCTTGAACACGTGAGGGCCGCGCATGCAGACCTCGCCGTCCTCGGCGATCTTGACCTCGGTACCGGCCAGGGCCGGACCCGCGCTGCCGGTCCGGTACCGGTGCGGCAGTGAGAGCGTCGTGGGCCCCGTGCACTCGCTCATCCCGTAGATCTCATAGATGGGGATGCCGAGGCTCAGGAAGAACTCGAGCGTCTCGCGCGAGATGGGGGCGGCCGTGGTGCCGACCATCCGCACGCAGTCGAACCCCAGCTTGTCCCTGACCTTGGAGAAGACCAGCCTGTCCGCCAGCCCGTAGAGCATCGGTTTCGCGGCGCCGCGCTGATCGGCATAGCCACCCGCGAGCCCCTGCTTCCGGGCCCAGGACGCGATCATCTTCTTGAGCTTGCTGTTCTGCGCCCCCGCGGCGACCATCTTGGCCTGGATCTTCTCCCAGACCCTCGGGACCGCCACGAAGAGCGTGGGCTTCACCTCGCGGAGGTCGTCTCCGAGCTTCTCGAGGCTCTCGGCGAACCAGCTACAGGCGCCCACGGTCATGGGCATGTGCAGGCTGACGAGCTGCTCGGCGATGTGGCTCAGCGGCAGGTAGCTGATCAGCCGGTCCGAGGACCGCGCCATGACCGCCTTGGCCGCGGTGGAAGCGGTCCACGTCAGGTTCTCGTGGCTCAACATCACACCCTTGGGGTCCGCGGTGGTCCCCGAGGTGTAGATGAGCTCGCAGAGGTCGCCGGGCTTCTGGGCGGCGATGCGCTCCTCGAGCTTCTCCTCGGGCACCTGCCCGGCCAGGCCGTCGAGCGCGTCCCACGAGCACACGGCCGCGTCCTCGTGCGCGCCCTTCATCATCACGATGGCCCGGAGCTTCGGCAGGTCGCCGCGGACCGCGAGGACCTTGGCGAGCTGGGTCTCGTCCTCGACCACGACGATCGCCGAGTCGTTGTGGCCGACGATGTACCGGCACTGCTCGGCCGAGCTCGTGGTGTAGATCCCGGTCGACACGCCGCCGGCGTAGATGGCGCCCATGTTGGCGAGGAACCACTCCGGGCAGTTCGCCCCCACGATCGAGATGCCCATGCCAGGCTCGAGACCGAGCGCCATGAACGCGCGCGCGGTGCGCCGCACACGGTCGCGGTACTCGGACCAGCTCGTGGCCTTCCACTCGCCACCGACCTTTGCCTTGTATGCCGGCAGCTCGCCGAAGCGCTCCGCGGCCGACTCCAACGCGTCCATCACGGTACGGGGCATGACCAATCACCCTCCGGGACCCCAGTGTGCCAGAGAAACGATGATAGCGATCGGAAAAAACCCGACCCCGCTGGTGGGACCTACTGCGCCCAGGGGTCCGTGATGCCGCTGGACAGGATGCGGGTCACCCGGTCGTCGCGGGGCGCACGCCGCCGCACGGCGGCAGGGCGAGGCCGCGACCGATGCGCGACGTGGCTCGGCTCCTCGGGTGAGGCGGGCGGCGGAGCGGTTGCCGTGGGCTCGGACGGCCGCTCGGCCTCGTCACCCGCCGCCGGCGTCTCCGCCGGGCCCGGCGCGGCAGGCGGGGCAGGCGCGGCGACGACGGCCTCGGCCTCCTCGGGCGGCGGCTGTGGCGATGCCGGCCGGAGGTAGTCCGCGAGGACCAGTGTTCGATCGACGTCGAAGTCCAGGTCGAGCCGGACCGCGTCCTGCCCCGGCGCCCTGACCTCGAGCACGCGGTGCGATCCTGGGGGGCTCGCCAGTGATCCGCCGCTGATCGGGTGGCCGTCGAGGCTCACCTCGGCCGACTCGGGGAGCCCCGCGAGCTCGATGGTCACGAGGTCCTTGTCGTCGGCCGGCGCCGCGGCCGGCGCCGTGACTTCGCCCGACGCCCGCTCGACCGGGACGTCGGACATCTCCGAGCGTTGCTCCCGCCACTTCAGGAAGCCGAGGACGGCACCGCCGGCGAGCAGCACGAGCGCGAGGACTCCGACGGTGATGCCGAGCCACTTGACGGGGTTCGGCTGCCAGCTCAGGTCGAGCGAATCGGAGTCGGGAGACCAGCTCATCGGGGTGGACGCCGACTCGCGCGCCTGGCCGTTCGCCGGTGCCCGCTCGATCACGGACACCTCCTCCGGACCGTACGCCTCGAGCGAGGGTGACGACGGGGCGGCGGCGAGGCCGGTGGTCCCCGCGGGCGGCGGCGTGACGATGGTCCGGCCCGGGAGCCACTTGACCGTCCGGCTCAGGTCGTCGAACTCGATGGCCTGGGTGGCCGGGACGGACTTCTGGCTGGCCCAGATCAGCGCGTTGAGCATCTCGTTCGCGTCGGCGTACCGCGCGGAGGGCTCGATCTGGAGCGCCCGCCGCACGACCGCGTCGATCGGGTCCGGGATCGTGGGATCGAACTCGACCGGGCCCGGCAAGGGCTCGCCGGACGAGTAGAGCTTGGCCTTGGCCGCGACCTCGGCCGCCGGGTTCGAGGGCCGGTTCGACGGCTCGAACGGGAGGCGGCTCGTCAGCATCGCGAACAGCACCAGGCCGCTGGCGAACACGTCGCCCGCCTTGGTCCCGCCCTTGGGCTGGCGGTCCAGCAGCGCCTCGGGGGACAGGTAGTTCGCCGTCCCCATGACCTGCCCGGTCCGGGTCAGACGCTGGTCCTCGGCCATGTCGCGGGCGAGGCCGAGATCGAGCAACCGCACGGGAGGCCCGGTCGACGACCCGGGGTCGGTGAGGTACACGTTGGCCGGCTTGATATCGCGGTGGATGATGTCCTGCGTGTGCGCCGCGGCGAGCCCCTCGAGGAAGAGCCGCGCTATTTCCACGGCCGTGAGCCACGAGAACGCGCCGCTCGCCTTGATCGCCTCGGCGACCGTGTGGCCCTTGAGGAGCTCCATCACGAGGAACGGCGCGCCCTCCTGGGTCTGCCCGAGGTCCTCCACGGCCACGATCACCGGGTGGATGGGCCTGGCCGCGAGCTTCGCCTCGCGCGCGAAGCGCTCAACGAGCATCGGGTTCTTCGTGGCCTTCTCGCTCAGGACCTTCAGGGCCACCATCCGGTCGATGAACGTGTTCCGGGCCGCCCAGACCGAGGCGAAGGACCCCTTGCCGACCAGGTATTCGAGTCGGTACTTGCCGGCGAGGAGCTGACCCTCTCGCACCATGAAAATGAAATATACCCTACAACCGGGGGGCGCGGGAGCCCTCCCCGGCGGCCGCGGTGCGATTGATCGGATGAAATCAATATATTTTCGCGCAGCTCACCGATCCTGTAGTCTTCACGTGTGGCCGACCATCGAGACATCTTCGACCGCCGCTGGCCGGGGCTGTGGGAGACGCTGGCGAGCGCTCGGCCGCCTCGGACCGTGGACGGCCCGACGGCCACGCCGTCGCCGACCCTGGTGCTCGACGGCATCCACGTCACGAGCGGGACCGACCGCGCAGCGGAGGCGAGGCTCCAGGCGAGCGCCGTGCCTCCCGGGAGCAGGAGGGCCTGGGTCTACGGCCTCGCGCTCGGCGACATCCCCCGCGTGCTCCTGTCCCGGCCCGAGCTCGAGCAGCTCGACGTGGTGATCCTGTCGCCCGCCGCGGCCTTCCAGAGCCTGACGAGGTTCGACCACCGGGACTGGATCGAGGACGGCCGGGTCGAGGTCTCGGTCGCGAACGTCGAGAGCCGGTTGTGCACGCCCTTCGCCGTGGCCCCGGCGTGCCTCAAGCTGGCCGCGCCCGAGGCGCTCAGGCTGCGCGACGCGGTGATGCTCGCCCTCGCGGCGCCCTATCAGCTCGAGCACCTCGCGGGGCTGGCGAAGGTCCTCGAAGCCCGGGTCGCCGCGAACCGGCCGCTGATCGAGGCGGACGGCGACGTGGCGAGCCTGTTCGGGAGCCGGATCGGCTCACGCGCGGCGGTCGTGGCCGCCGGCCCGACGCTCGCTTCGAGCTTCGACTGGCTCTCCCGACACCGGGCGGACCTGACGGTGATCGCCGTGTCCACGGCGGTGCTCCCGCTCCTGGACCACGACATCGAGCCCGACCTGGCGGTGGTCGTGGACCACCGGCCGGGCGCGCGGCGGCACGTCGCCGGGCTCGACGCGGAGCGGCTGGCCGGGACACCGCTGGTCTACGCGCCCACGGTGGACCCCGAGGTGCTGAGGGCCTGGCCCGGTCCTCGGCTCGCGGCGTCCCTGTCCGGCAAGGGCGTCTCGCGCCACCTCGGCGGCCTGCGCCGGGGTGAGCTGTTCTGCTCGGGCACGGTCACCCACGTGGCCGTGGACCTCGCGGTGCGCCTCGGCGCGGCGGAGGTCGTCCTGCTGGGCGTGGACCTCTGCTACCCCGGCGCCTTCACCCACGTCCCGGGCGCCGCGCCGCGACGGGAGCGCGTCGGTGGAGCGCTCGGCAGCGTGTGGGTCGTGAACGGCCACGGAGCGCGCGTGACCACCGAGACCAACATGGTCGGATACCTGCGCGACCTGGAAGAGTACGTCGCGCGCCACCCCGGGGTCCGGTTCGTCAAGCGGGGTCGGGACGGCGCGGCCATCGAGGGCGTGGAGTGGCTCGACGAGGACGGCGATGATCCGACTCCTTGACGAAGCAGTGCTCCGGCTGCGGCTCGGGCAGGAGGGCGCCGGGTTCGACGCCCTGGCCAGGTTCATCGACGCGCTCGTCCCGGAGCTGGACGCCGGGCGCGTCCCCGTGGACGCGTCGCGCCTCGCCGCCGCGCTGCGGGAGGCCCTCTCAGCCCAGGAGCGCGGCGACGTCCTCTGGGTCGCGGACATGCTGGAGCACGAGGTCCGGCCCCTGCTCGCCACGGCCACGGAGGACCCTCGACGATGACAGGCGCATCGAATCCCACGCATCGGACCGCACCCGTGTTCTGCGCAGATGTCTCGAGCAACCACAACCGGGACCTCGACCGGTGTCTGGCGTTCATCCGGACCGCGGCCGCGCTCGGGTGCGGCGCCGTGAAGTTCCAGCTCTTCCGGATCGACCAGCTCTTCGCCCCCGAGGTACTGGCCCGGAGCGAAGAGCACCGGCGCCGGCGAGCGTGGGAGCTCCCGCGCGAGTGGATACCTCGCCTGGCGGAGGAGTGCCGCGACCAGGGCGTCGGGTTCGTCTGCACGCCCTTCGACCTCGAGGCGGTCGACGTGCTGGCGCCTCACGTCCAGCGGTTGAAGGTCGCCTCGTACGAGCTCCTGTGGCACGACCTCCTGCGCGCCTGCGGCGCCACGGGCCGGCCGGTGGTCCTGTCCACGGGGATGGCCACGCTCGACGAGGTCGCCCGCGCCGTCGAGGTCGTGCGCGCCGCCGGGTGCCAGGACCTCACGCTGCTCCACTGCGCCTCGAGCTACCCGACGCCTCCCGGCGAGTGCAACCTGGCCGCGATCGAGACCCTGCGCCGGGCCTTCGGATGTCCCGTCGGGTGGTCGGACCACAGCCGGAGCCCCGCGGTGATCCGGCGGGCGATCCGCAGGTGGAGCGCCGCGTTCGTCGAGTTTCACCTCGACCTCGACGGCTCGGGCGCGGAGCACGCGCTCGGCCACTGCTGGCTGCCCGGCGAGATCGCGCCGCTGATCGACGGGACGAGCCCGGACGGCCGGGTGAAGGACCCGTCGCCCCTGGACGGGGACGGGGTGAAAGAGCCGTCGCCGGGCGAGCTCCACGACCGCGAGTGGCGCGCCGACCCCGTCGATGGGCTCCGGCCGTTGCGGCACGTCCGGGCGGCGTTCGCCCGCGGGGAACCGGAGAGGAGCATGTGAGCCGTGACAGACCAGGCCACCGGGGACAGACCGATCCGTGATCTCTTCGACCTGAAGGGCAGGCTGGCCCTGGTGACGGGAGCCGCGAGCGACGGGGGCTACGGCCGGCAGATCGCGCTGGCCCTGGCCGAGGCCGGGGCACTGGTGGTGATCACGTCGCGTGACCGCGAGAAGGCCGAACACCGGGCCGAGACCCTCTCGGCGCAGGGGCTCGCGGTCGTCGGCGCGGCGCTGGACCTCCTCGTTCCGGCGGACGCCGAGCGGGTCGTGCGCGAGGTCGAGCGGGAGCACGGGGCCGTCGACATCCTCGTCAACAACGCCTCGACCAACTGCCTGGACCCCGTCGAGACCGTCGCGCTCGACGACTGGTCGCGCGTGCTCGCGGTCAACGTCACGGGCGCCATGCTCCTGTCGCGCGCGGTCGCCCCGGCCATGAGGGACCAGGGCCGCGGGACGATCGTCAACGTGGCGTCCATCCACGGCGTCGTGGCGCCCGACCAGGGGATCTACGGGAGCTCGGGGCTGAACAGCGCGCTCGCGTACGGCGTGTCCAAGGCAGCGCTCCTCCAGATGACCCGGTACCTCGCGACCTACTGGGCGCCGGAGGTCAGGGTCAACGCCATCACTCCCGGCGGGCTGTGGAACAATCAGGATCCGACGTTCATGGAGGCATACTGCAAGCGGACCCCGCTCGGCCGCATGGCCGGCCCGTCGGACCTCAAGGGCGCCGCCCTGTTCCTGGCGTCCGACGCCTCGTCGTGGGTGACCGGCGCGAACATCATCGTCGACGGCGGCCTGACCGCGTGGTGAGCGCGTGCTCGAAGACAAGGGGAAAGCCATGAAGACCGTCGCCGTGATCCAGGCCCGGATGGGCTCGACGAGGCTCCCGCGCAAGGCCATGATGCCGCTGGCCGGCGAGCCGCTGACGTTCCACGTCATCCAGCGCGCCCTGGCGATCCGGCGCGCCGACGAGGTCGTGCTGGCCGTGCCCGATACTCCGGCCGACGAGCAGCTCGTCGAGCTGGCGCGGACCCTCGGGGTCCGCGCGGTGCGCGGCTCGGAAGAAGACGTGCTCTCGCGCTTCCGGCTCGCCCTGGAGGGCACGGGCGCCGACATCGTCGTCCGGATCTGCGCCGACGCGCCGCTCTTCGACCCCGAGCACGTCGACCGCGCGGTCGACGCGCTGATCGAGCACGACGCCGACCTGGTCCGCTGGGAGCCTCCCGCGCAGACCGCGTACCAGGGCGCGGGGGTCATCTCGAAGAGGGCGCTGGACTGGACCTGGGACACGGCGCGCGACGACCCCCTGGCGTTCGAGCACGTCACCGCGTACGCACGGCGGCACGCGGGCGAGCTGAAGACCGTGCCGATCCGGCCCGAGCCCGAGATGATCGGCGACTTCCACCTGTCCATCGACACGGCCGCGGACCTCGCCGCCATGCAGCAGGTGTACGAGCGGCTGTACCGTCCCGGACGGATCGTACCGCTGCGCGACGCGGTGGACCTCATCCGGCGGGGCGTCGTCGTGTTCCCCGCCCGGACCGGCGTCCGGCCATGACGGGACGCGACCCGCTCGCGTTCGTGATCCGCTGCGACGCGTCTCATGCGCACGGGATGGGCCACGTGGTCCGCTGCCTGGCCCTCGCCGAGGAGCTGCGCGAGACGCACGGAGCCCGCGTCGTCTTCGCGATGGTTCACGGGGGGAACCCCTTTCTGGAGAAAGGGGTTCCCCCCGAGCCCCCTTCCCGAAAGACTTCAGAGATTTTTTCTCGTGAACACTGTCAAGCAGTTCCGACGATCGACCAGCGGGGGGATGTAAAAAACCTGTCTAAGTCTTTTGAAGAGGGGGCCCGGGGGGGGGACTTTTCTTCAGAAAAGTCCCCCCCCCGTCAACCGCTGCAATGGCTCGAGCACGCCGTGGCGGCCGCGGACGCACGGACCCTGGTGCTCGACGTGCGCGACTCGCTCGAGGAGCTCCCCGTAGCAAGCGTGCAGGCGATCCGCGATGCTGGCGCGATCGTCGCCGTCATCGATGACCCGAGCGAGCGCCGGCTCGCGGCGGACCTGGCCTTCTACCCTCCCGTGCCGCAGGTCGAGCGGATGAGCTGGACGGGGTTCGACGGCGAGCTGCTCGTGGGCTGGGACTGGGTGCTCCTGCGCCGCGACGCGGCGGACGCGAGAGCGGCCCGGCCGCACCGCGCGGCGTCCCGGGAGGGGACGAGCCGCCTGCTGGTCACCATGGGAGGGAGCGACCCGGGCGGCCTGACGACGCTGGCCCTGCTCGCCCTGGCCGAGGCGGAGCCGCGGTTCGCGGTCGACCTGGTCCTCGGCCCGGCCTTCGTCGAGGACCGCGACTTTCACGATGCGCTGGCTCGTCTCCGGTGTCCCGTCACTGTGCACCGCGCGGTCCGCGACCTCCCCGCGCTGGCCGCGACCGCCGACCTCGCCCTGGCGTCCTTCGGCGTCACGGCGTACGAGCTCGCGGTCCTCGGCGTACCGGCGCTCCTCCTGTGCCTGTCCGACGACCACGCCCTGTCCGCGAGCGCCCTCGACCGCGCCGGCATGGCGCGCAGCCTCGGCCGGCACGACCTCCTCTCCCCGCGCGACATCGCACGCGAGCTCGACGCGCTCCACGACGACGAGCAGGAGGAGATGCGACGCCGTGGGCCGGAGCTGATCGACGGGCTCGGCGCCCGGCGCATCGCGGCGAAGCTGGTCGATCGCGCCAGGGACGGAGGTTCCAGGTGACGCGGACCCGCGACGAGGCCGTGCTCGTCATCGGCGCGGGCCCGAACCAGGTCCCGCTGATCTCGCGGCTCGCGGCGCGCGGGTACGACGTGGTCGTCGTGGACCGCGACGCCGAGGCGCCAGGGGTCAGTCTCGCCACGAGCGCGATCGAGCACAGCACGCACGACGCCGAAGCCGTCCTGACCGCGCTCCGTGCGCATCCCCTCGCGAAGAAGCTCGTCGCGTTGGCCTGCCCCTCGACCGGGCGTCCGTACCTCACCGCGGCGCGCTGCGCCGAGGCGGTGGGCCTGCGTTTCCCGTCGCCCTCGGCTGTCGAGACGCTCCTCGATCGCCGGCGCCTCCGGCACGTGCTCGGAGAGGTCGGGCTCGCGCGCCGGCGCTGCGAGCCGGCGGACCATCCCTCCGACATCGAGCTCCCAGTGGTCGTCAAGCCGGCGTCCGGCGGAGGCGCGAGCCGGGGCGTCTCGGTGTGCCGCGAGCGGAGCGACCTCGACGCGGCGCTCCGCCTGGCGTCGCGGATCTCACCCGACGGCCACGCCGTGATCGAGTCGTTCTGCACGGGCCGGGAGCTCAAGCTCGCCGGGCTCGTGTCACGAGGCACGGTGGAGCTCCTGCTCGCCGGACAGCGGACGTTCGGAGACGACGCCCGGGGGCTGCCCGTCGCCGTGGCCCTCGGCGCGAGCGAGGACACCAGCCTCGTGGAGCTCGAGACCCGGCTCGCCGCCCCCCTGTCGGAGCTCTGCCGCCGCCTGGGCCTGCATGACCTCCCGCTCAACGTGGACGTGATCGACGCGGCCTGGGGTCTAGAGGTGATCGATGTCGATATCGTCCTGGGCTCGCTCGAGCGCCTGGTGAGCGTGGCGACCGGGATCGATGCGATCGAGGCCCAGGTCGACCTGTGCCTCGGCCGGACACCGGACCTCGAGCGGCGCTGGTGGCGCGGCGCCGCGACGACCTACCTGTGGATCGAAGGCGAGATCGCTCCGCCCGCGGACCTCCGGGCGCGGTGCGAGATCGAGGCCGAGGCCACGAAGACGGGCTCGGAGCTCCTGCTCGACCCGTGGCTGCGTCGGGGCTCAGTCCCACCACCCACCGGCGCCTGCCGGGTCGGAGGGCTGGTCACCAGCGGCGCGACTCAGGAAGCCGCGCTGGCCCGCGGCGTCGAGTGGCTCGATCGGATGGAGCGGAGTTTGTCGCGGGGCGGGGTCGGGCCGCGGGTCGTACGACCGCGGGAGGTGGCGTCATGAGCGGATCGTGGGACGGGTTCCACGCGACGAAGGCGGGCACGGGCCACGTGCTGCGGTGGCCCGACGAGCTCGTCGTGCGCATCGCCAGCCGCTGGCTCCGGAGCGGCGAGCGCCCGAGGCTCGTCCTCGACATGCAGTGTGGCGGCGGGCGCCACTCGGTGCTGCTCGCGTCGATGGGGCTCGATGTCGTCTCGCTCGATGTCTCGCGGGTCGCGCTCGGCCAGGTACGCGCCGCGCTCGCGGGATCCAAGCTCCCGGCCGCGATGGTCTCGGGACACTCGAGTCGGCTGCCCTTCGGCCATGCCGCGTTCGACGCACTGGTCGCCTGGCGCTCGCTCCATGTGTTTTCGCGCGCGGAGCAGCCCGGGGTCGTCGCCGAGATGGCCCGCGTGGTCCGCGCCAGTGGCCGGATCCTGTTCAGCACGAGGTCGGACCGGAACGTCTACGACGCGACCGCCGTGGGCCGCGACCTGCCGCGGCCCACCGACCTCACCTTCGCGCAGCTCGAGGCCTTGTGCGCGCCCCTCGACGTGCTGGAGATCGAGCACACCGAGACCACCGCGCGCAACCGGTCGCTCCGCGACGCCTACTGGGTCGTCCACGCTCGTCCGCGGGCGTGAGCGTGAGCGTGAGCGTGAGCGTGAGCGAAACACCGAAAAATCGCCCGATGTTGCCGCCATGCTCCCCCGACAGATCGAACCTCGGAGGGTAGGAGCATTCTCGAGGAGCTTGAGAGATGTCTGGTATCGTCAACCGCTCACGCTCACGCTCACGCTCACGCTCACGGGGGCGAACCTGGCGGCACCGACGGCTGGGTCCGCGGCCACCGGAGCAGCGCCCCGCGCGGGAGGGGAAACGTGATCTCGGGCGGGATCGGGTATGTCGCGCTCTCCGGATCGGCCAGCTCCTCCCACGCGCCGCCACAGGTCAGGTGTAGCGTCGGGCTCTCGTCAGGCCGTCCGCTCCAGCCGAACCGACCGAGGATCCAGACGCCGCCCTCGAGCAGGAGCTCGATGTCGTCGCCGGGACGCAGCGGGCTCCCCTGGAGGTGGTACCCAGCCCCCTCCACGCCATCCTTCAGGGAGAGGAAGTATCCGGACCCCATGCTCGCCTCCGCACGCGCCCCGGAGCTCGTGCACCCGGCCATCATACCCACACTCGTACAATTCGAGAATGTTGGCCGTTGACCAAAGTGATGTAGGATTGCCTGGCGACATGAAAGACGAGCTGGAAAACGCCAGGCCGTTGCGCCTGATCCTGAAGAACGGCACCTGGCGACTCGACTACATGACGCTCCTGCGCATCAGCAACGTGGTCTTCAGGCCCGTGACCTACGCGGTCGAGGACGCCAAGCCCATCCTCGCAGTGCTCAGACGCATCGGCGGGCAAGAGCGCCTCGCCGCCGCGGCCGAGCAGCTCTTTCAACACCACACCGGCGGCGACGCTGCCGAGGAGACCTTCGAGCCCGAGGACCAGAGCTGGACACCCGCCACCACGGCCCCCAGGCCCGTGGCGCGAGCGTCCGAGGAAGAGGAGAACGGCCAGGCCCGGAACAACGGCTCGAGGCGGTTGCGAGCCCTGGAAGTGAGGATCGGCCGGCTCGAGAGCCTGGAACGGCGCCCCTCGCAGATCGAGAAGAACGGGGAGCGTCCGTCGAAGGTCGAGAAGCTCGAACGCCACCTCGCGCGGCTCGACGACATCGAACGACGCGTGGGACGGCTCGACGACCTCGAGCAGCGGTTGAGGCGCGTCGAGGCGTTCCTCCAGGGGTCCGGAGATGCAGCGGCGCCCGCTCCGGCGGGGCTCCAGATCCCGCCGACCATGGTGTCACCTTCCGGCGTGGCGCGACCCGGCCAGGGCGACCTGCCGTCGGTCGCCAGCTTCCTCGCCGTGCTGCGCATGTTCGCGGGGCAGGACGCCACGCTCGAGGAGGTCCCGCCCAATTCCGCTCCGTCCTTCGAGCGCGGGGCCGAGGGGTGGCTCGTCTCGCACCTCAGGGACGAGCACGACGAGGTGGTCGGCGCCGTGCTCGCCGACGTCCCCGCCGCGGTCCACATCGGCGCGTCCGTCCTGATGACCCCGAGGACCGCGGTGCACGAGCAGCTCGCGACCGGGAAACCGTCGAACGACGTGCTCGACACCATCTCCGAGATGTTCTCCCTCTTCGCGTCCGTGATCAACGAGCACTTCCCTGACACAGCCGTCAGATCGACATCGGTCGAGCCGCTCGACCTGGCGAGCCACCCGTGGATCGCGGAGCCGCAGAGCCTGCTCGAGCTCCGCGAGGGGCATGGCGGTCGACTCATCGTCCTCATGTTGTAAACGAGTTTGAGGTATCCTGCTCCGGAGGAGAGGCTGAGATGGACTCGAACGCTCGCGTGTGCCTGCTCGCCCTGGCGGCGACGCTCGCCCTCGCCGGATGTAGCGGCGGAGACGAGACCCCCGCGTTCTGCGAGGGATACGATCCGGGATCGATCGCCTTCGAGCCAGACGCCACCGCGGTCGCACCGGGAGCCTCGCGCGCGGTGAGGCTCGCGCTGGGGCAGCCGGCGGCCTGCGACCTGACGCTCCCCTTGGCTGTGAGCGATGCGGCCGTGGTCACCACGGCGCCCGAGGTGAGCATCCCGGTCGGCGAACGGGTGGCCACGATCGAGCTCGACGGCGCGGCCGAGGGCACGGCCACGATCTCCGTCGAGCTCCACCTCGACCCGGCGCTCGCGGACGAAGAGCACCCGGACCACCCCACGACGCTCGCCGCGGAGCTCGAGGTGGAGGTGGTCGCCGCCGACCTGTCCTGCTCCGGCGAGGCGAGCGGATCCGTGGGCCCCGGCGACGCCCTGGAGGTCAGCGGGTCGAGCCCGCTGGCCGGGGCCAGCATCGAGCTCCCCGACGACGACGAGCTCCCGACGGTCGAGGCGGCCATCGGGTGCGGCGAGGACATCGTCGCCGAGGGCTTCACCACCCTCGGACCACCCGTGCGGATCGACTCGAGCCCCGGCCGCCTGTACCGCGAGGTGCCGGTCATGCTCCCGTTCTGGCCGGCCCTGCTCCCGACGCGGGCCGGGAGGCAGGACATCGTGGTCTTCTTCGCCGGCCCGGGCGGGGCGGAGCCGCGGCGGGTCGCCTTCTCGAACCGGATCGTCCACGGCGGGCCGGCGCACGCGCTCCTGGAGATCGGCACGCAGCGCGCCGGGACCTTCCAGGTCGCGGTGGCCACCGAGGCTGGCACGCGCACGCGCACGCGCCGTTACACGTTCCGCGGGCTCGTCGGCGTGTCCATGGGCGGCGGCGCCTCGTCGATGATCGGCCTGCGCCACCCCGAGCTCTTCGACTTCGTCGCGCCCCTCGGCGGGCCGAGCTCCTGGCTCTTCATGCTCGACTACATGAGCACCTACCACATGGGCGGCTTCTGCCCCGTCGATCCGGCGGACCCCGAGACTTTGGTCGACCGCTACTGCGACGTGCCGGCGCCACGGCAGTACCTCGAGTTCACTCAGGACTTCGAGCACTGGTTCTACCCCGACGGTTACGACGGACAGGGCGGGACGTTCGACCGCGAGGAGTACTGCCAGATCTTCCGCGACCTCTCGCTGTCCTTCGGCAACCCCGGGGCCTGGGACGCGCCCGACCAGCGGTACCTCCCGCCTGGCGTGGACCCCGACTACCTGGCCATGACCGACGAGGAGAAGTGCGCCAACCCGGCCGTGATCGAAAACCTGTTCGACGCGACCTACAACCCCGACGGGAGCTTCCCCGCCATCACCTTCTGCGACGGCCGCGAGATGCCCGGCGACCACGGGGCGTGGAACCCCGACGAGGAGCCCTACTACCCGCTCGACGTCGGGCTGGCCATCGACCTCAACGGCAACGGCCGTCGCGACCCGGGCGAGCCCGTCCCGTTCCAGTGGCACGAACCGTTCGAGGACGTGGGCATCGACGGCGTGGCGAGCGCCGACGAGCCGGGTTACGACCCCGTCACGAACCCAGATCCCTCGGACGACGACTGGGACTACCTGTTCAACCCGCTCGGTACCGAGGGCAACAGACGGTACGAGGAAGGCGAACCCTGGCTCGACTACGGCCTCGACGGCGTCCCGGGCACTCCCCAGCGCGAGGACGGTGGGCTCGACTACGGCGAGGGCAATGGACAGTTCGACTGGAACCCCACCGTGCGCGACCGCTACTTCGCGTACGACGGCTACCAGCTCCTCCTCGAACTGGATGAAGAGGATATCGATCGGATCGATATCCTGGCGGACGGCGGTGTGCGCGACCTGTTCTCGTTCGCGTCGGTCACCGACAGCCTGATGTCAGCGCTCCTCGCACGGGGCCGCGACGTGCACTTCTACAACAACTTCGCACCGCTCATGAACCACACCGACGAACGGGCGTACAATGCCACGGCCGTCGACTACGACACCGTGGGTCGGGACCTCATGATCCGCTACGGGTCGCTCGACGCCTCGGAGACCGAGCTCATCCAGGGAGACGGGGGCCACGTCGGATCGGTCCAGCAGGTCATCAATCGGCTGCTGACCGCCACGTTCCTCATGAGCTCGCGATGGCCCGGAGGTGACCGGACCTGGGTCCGGTGGGACATCACCGACGACCTCAGCTTCATCGAGTCCTTCACCGATAGCTCCGGCCGCACCACCCCGTACTCGGTTGTGCTGCCGCCGGGCTACTACGACGAGGACCAGCAGGACCGGACCTATCCCGTCATCTACTTCCTCCACGGCTACGGCCAGAAGCCCGAGGACCTCGTGGCCACCGGGATCATCTTCCCGAACTACATGGTCTCCGACGTCATCCCCGACCACCAGCGGATGCAGAAGCTCATCATGATCTTCCCCGACGGCCGGTGCCGCTCCGATCCCGACCCCGAGGGCGAGCTCCACGGCGACGACGGCTGCATCCGCGGGACGTTCTACGCCGACTCGTGGCGCGAGGACGGACCGATGATGGAGAGCTCGCTCATCGAGCTCATGCAGCACATCGACGACACCTACCGCACCCGGCCACCCCTCGAGGTGGAAGAGACGTACTGAACCACTCGTCGGAACCCGGGAGCGTACTGCGTAGGTCACTACGCATCGATGGCACATCGTTACGCGGTTCGAGGGGAGAGAGGGCTGGCGTCGATCGCTCGGCGCCAGTGAATTTCCTCGTCATCTCGATGAGGAGCTCTCTGGTTTGTATCTTGCACTGGCGCGGCCGCCATCGGAGGGTCCCGGTGTCCAGCAGTGTCGCGGTGCTCCTCAACGCGCAAGCGCGGAAGGTGACGCGCCAGGTCGTCGATCGGATCACGAGAGCCCTGCCCTCGGACAGCGTGTACGTCTCCAGCGATCTGGACGAAGCCGAGGTCATGACCAACGACATCATGTCGCGCCGTTTCCAGACCGTGCTCACCGGGGGTGGCGACGGGACGCTGGTCCGCTTCCTCAAGCACTCCCTCGATTATGTGGACCGGCACGGCACGCTCCGCGACTACCCGCTGATCGGAGTCCTCAAGCTCGGCACGGGCAACGGGATCAGCTCGTTCGTCGGCGCCGGGCCGTACCTGCGCGACCTCGCCATCATGACGCGATCGGGTCGTTCGAAGCACTGCAGGCGGCTTTCGCTCATCGAGGTCGAAGGCGCATATTGCCCGTTCGCCGGCTTCGGGCTCGACGCGATGATCCTGAACGACTACTCCTCGCACAAGGAGTCCTGGGCGGCCCGGCGGCTCAAGTACGCCTTCACCGTCCCGACCATCAGCATCCCGAAGCAGCTCACGGTCCGCCGCCGGTACCCCGTCGGGAGGATCATCAACGAGGGACGGGCGGCCTACCTCATCGATCCACACGGACGGCCCGTCGGGAGCCCCATCGAGACGGGCCAGACCATCTACCACGGCCCCGTGCTCATCGCCGGGGTCGCGACCATGCCCTACTACGGGTACGGCATGAAGCTCTACCCCTTCGTCGAGCGCTGCAGCGGGGTGATGCAGCTCAGGATCTCGTGGGCCGGCACGGCCGAGGCGCTCGCCCGTCTCCCGGACATCTGGAAGGGGACCTACCGCAGCGCGACGATCCAGGACTACTACTGCGACAGGGTCCGCATGGTCTTCGACCACCCGACCCCATTCCAGATCGGCGGCGACGGGGTCGGCGTGCGCGAGGACGTCACGTTCAGCGTCTCCCACCACACCGTCGACCTCATCGACCTCACGGGACCGCGAGACCGGACGTCCAACTGATCGGCGCCCCAGCGTCACCGCGATGCTCACGTAAAAAAAAGATTGGACTCCGGGACCGAGACACATAATAGTTTCTTGCTCACAAGGAGGTCACGTCATGCGCGGGAATCACTGGTGGCAAGCTGGCATCGTCGCAGCCCTGTTGGTCGGCACGCTCCTCATGGCGGGGTGCCCGCCGCCAGGGGGCCGTGTGGGCGGGACCATGACCGTCGGGAGCGTGGCCAGCGGGACGCTCGTGGTGCCCCACCAGCGAGTGCGGTACAACCTGGCCATCACGTACCCGCAGACCGTCACCATCTACGTCGCCGGTCACGGGCTCGACCCCATGGTCCGACTGATTCAGGTCGGCGGCGGTGTGCTCGGCGTCAACGATGACGGCGGCGGCGGGCTCAACGCACAGCTCGTGATGACCCTCATGCCGGGGAACTACACCATCGAGGTCTTCGGGTTCGGGGCATCGACCGGCGCGTACACGCTCACGGTCCGCTGAGGCCACGGTCGGGCGACGAGACCCGCGCCGTTCGTCCTGTTCGGCTCGGCGATCCATGCTTCTCGGAGAGATCGCCTACACCCGCGAGTGTCTGCGGCGCTGGAGTTGGAACACATAGCGCGCGATCTCGTCGCGGTCGTCTTCCCCGATACAGTCGTACTGCACGGCCACCGCGTCTTTACCCTGCTCGCTCACGTGGCGAACCACCACGCTCGTCGCCCGGACCCTGACGGGGTCCGCGAGCGGGAGCAGGAACTCGAGCTCGACGCGAGTGCCAGGCGGGAAGTCCTCGATCCGGTCGGGCGTGAACGCGATCCCCGAGGCCGAGACCTCGACGACGCGCTCGAGCAGGGCGCCCTGGATCGGACCAGGACGGAGCACGAAGTCCGTGAGCAGCTCGAGGGTCCGCTCGATTCTCATCAACCTGAGCTGGATGGCCGCGAGATCGCTCTTGTCGGACGACGACTCGGTCGGGCGCGCCTGCGTCTGCGAAGTGATCCGGCTCCGGACCGCTGCCTCGACCTGCTCGACCTCGTGGTCCTCGATGCGCCGGAAGCGCATGGGGATGCACGCCCTCACGCGGGGGAACTCCCGCCGTTCCAGGGCTCGCCACCCTTCCTTGAGGTGAACGGCGATGCCCGCTGACGAGCTCCCGGCCACGACGCCCTGGGTCTGGAAGGCACGACCTTCACGGGTGGCCACGAGCTTGATGACGAGCCCCTTGCCGATCTCATCCGTCTCGCCTTCGCCCACGCGGCCGAGGACGAGGCCCGAGTCGTGGACCGACACGACCAGCGCCATCTCGTCGCCGCGTTCGCCCCCCGGGAACACGACATGAACCGAATCTCCTCGAACGATCTTGGGCGGTGTCATCGCGTCTGGCACCCCTGGCTGGAGCTCGGGTCCAGAGATCGGAGCTTCTCGGTGACAACGCGGAGCGCCCACGCATCGTCACCCGTGACGCCCACGCGACGGTCGATCGCCTGGCGCGCCGAGCCAGACCACCCCACCTCCACGGCGAGGTCGACGACCTGCTCCGCGATCTCCCGGTCGCCCGGCCGCTGAGAGGCGGCCATGTCGAAGCTCGTCAGCGCCCCCTCCTTGTCCCCTAGCGCCTGCTTCACCATCCCCATTCCGCGAAGAGCGGCGAACGACGTGGGGCAGTACTCGAGAGCAGCGCCGAAGATCTCGGCAGCGGCCTCGAGGTCACCCGCCGCCAGGGCCACCGCGCCCAGCCCTGTCAACGGCTGCACGCTCGCGCCACCGAGACCGGAGGCCTGCTCGAAGGCCTCGAGCGCCGCCGACAACCGCCCGCGCGCCAGGTGCAAGTGTCCGACGAGCATGGCGAGCTCCCGGACGAGGAGCTCGTCTTCCATCTGCTCCGTGATGGAGCTCAGGAGGCGTTCCGCCTCGTCCCAGCTCTTCGCGGCGATCGCTGCGTCGGCCCTGGCGATGGTCTCGGCGCCGATCGCGGTGGACGGCGCTGCCTGGGAGATCAAGAGCTCCGGTCCCTCCGCCAGGACCTGCGCGACGGACAGCCCGGTCCGAAGCAACGCGCTGGTCAGCTCCTCGACCGCATAGTGGCGCACGGCCTTTGCCGGTGGGGCGCACCCGGGTCGAGCGAGCGGGACCGCGATCAGGGCCTGCCCCGTCGGCTTCAAGGCCCCTCTGATCCGTCGGAGCGTGGCCCGGTCGTCCTCGACGCGCTCGAGGAGACCGGTGCAGAGCACCACATCGAACGACGCGCCACGCGGCCAACGACCCTCCGGGCGAGCGACGATCACCTCGTGGTCCAGCCCCGTGAACCGTCCGGCGAGGGCCGTGTCGAAGACGAGCACGCGCTGCTTCTCCGGCTCTCGACCAAGTGCCTCGACGACCTGCCGCACGAGCAGCTCGAGCTGTGACGTCCTCGCATGGTCCGGTTCAATCATCGCGCGCTCCCGTCGCCTGGAGGTCGAGCCGGAAAGATGCTCCCGCGGGCTCCCTCCTCGCGCGCCGATGACGCTCTGACACAGCGTGCTCATCGTCCTCGAGCCTCGCTCGAGACCGGCACGCGCGAGGTCGTCCACCCGCCGGATCCATCCGGCCCCATCAACGAGAGTACAGGAGGCGGCGCGCCAGGTCGAAATTCCGGGTGTCTTTCCAGGACAGCCGCCCGCGCCCCGAGCTCCCCCGAGCCGGGCGCGACCGCGGGGAATACCATCGAGAAGGTCGTCTCGTCGCCGTTGGCGGCGACGATCAACGATCCCCCGTGGGCGTCCATCACGCGCCGGACCGCGAGCACGATCTCGGATGATTCCGGACCTCCAGTGGTTCCACCTGCGGTCACTCGCAGCTCCGCGCATCGACCCACTCGGCAGGTCTCGACCGTGACGTGCCCATCCCCACCAGCAGCGCACGCCAGCGAGCTGACATCTTCGAGGAGCCACGTCGCGGCCTTCTCGACCAGCTTCCCTCGAGCACGGATGGAGATGGCTTCCGGGACCAGGCGAACGAGCAACGCAACGCCTCGATGACGGCAGAGAGGGAGCACCTCGTGGGCCGCCGCCAGCGCGATCCGGTTCAGGTCGTCGAGATCGCTCGTGACGCGATTCGTCCATTCTCGGCACCGGAGACGCCCGGTCCCCTCGCACGATAGGTCGATGGGGATGGTGGCCATGTGCCCTCCTCGGGACCGACTCGGGTCCTGGAGGGACGATTTGCACGGTGTATGCCGCGGGCGGCTCAGGCGGAGCGGTCGATGATGGACGGCGACGGCCGCAGACCCAGGCGATACCCCTGAGCGACCCGCCTGCCTTCACCGGTCCGTCTGAGCTCCTCATAAAGCCGATCGCGCACCTCGAGAGCTCGCCGGAGGAGATCTTCGTCCTGGGCCACGAGTCGCACATGGAGATCCCGGAGATCCGGGGTTTCCGCGATCACCTGACGCACGACCGTCAGAGATCCGTCGATCCTCTCCAGCCGATCGATGAGGCATTGACGCTCACGGAGGACCCGCTCGAGCGCTTCGGTGTCGTCACTCCCGGTCCAGCGGAGCTCGAACAGGTCGTTGAGCAGGCCTCTCAGCTCCTCGCGAACGGCGTCTGGTTCCATCCTATCCCCCGGTCTGCTTGACGGCCTGCTCCCACGTCTCCCGGAGCGACGTGAGGTGTGCGATCACTTCCCTGCACGGAGCCGCGTCCATCGTGGTGTTGGCCACGGTGAGCTGGTGGATGAAGTAGAGGTACAGCGCCTCGAGGTTGGCGCACAGCTCGGGAGCGGCATCGTGATCCAGCGCGGTGATGAGCTCGTCGATGATGGCCATGGCCTTGCCGAGGTACTTCCCTTTCTCGGCCGGGTCGCCCGCCTCGATCGCCTGCTCGGCCTGGTGCGTGAAGCGGATGGCTCCGTCGTAGAGACGGAGGAGGATCTGGCCTTGCGAGGTCGTCTGGGCTTCGACACGCTGATAGGCCCGCCGCGCCAGACCCTCGGAAGCAACTCCGTAGCGTGACGTCATGACCATCGTTTCCACCCGCGTCGTCGCACCGCCGGCTCGATGTCTCCTCTCACTTTCCGAGGCTGGAGAGGTAGCCGCTCTGGCTCTGGAGCGAGCTGATCATCTGCTCCATGGCCATGAATTTCAGGCGGAGTCGCTCCTCGAACGCCGCCAGGCGCGTCTCCATCCGCTCGATGTCTTCGTCGATCCGCTCGGTCCGCTGATCGATGCCATCCAGCCGGACCGACAGGCTGCCGACGTCCGAATCGATGATGGACTCGATCGGGCTCAGCTCGTCCACGCCAGCAGGGGTCACGAGCTGATAGGCGATCCCCTCCGTCAGCGTGTCGGGGTTGCGTGCGAAGAGGTCCTTGACCGCCCCCGGATCGGCCGCCAGCGCGGCGTCGAGCTCGGTCGCATCGATGGTCAACGTCCCATCCTCGCGGTTGGTCGTGATCCCGAGCGCGCTCAGGCACGTGTACCGGCCCGGGAGCCCTTCGACCTCCGCGACCACGGCGCGCTGGAGCGACTGCTGGATGTTCCGCAGGGTGATGTCGCCGCTCAGATTGGCCTCGGTCCGCGCCTCTCCCGTCCATTCGAACTCGCTGCTCACCGCGCTCATGATGTCGTTGTAGGCCTCGATGAACGTCTCGATGCGCTCCTTCAGGGCCGCGGTGTCGGCCTCTATGGTCACAGTGGCCGTGCCGGTCCCCGTCAGGGTCAGAGTGGCCCCCGCGATCACGCCCTCGATCAGGTTGGTGGAGCTCGTGACCGTGACCGTGTCGTCGATCTCGACCGACGCGTCCGACGCGAGCTGCACGTTCGACATGACGAGCAGTGGCGCCGCCGTTCCTCCGAAGGTGATGTGCTGCGACGCTCCGGTCTCCTCGCTGGCGATGAGCAGCCTCCCTCCTCCCGCTCCGTCACCCACCACGGTGGCCCAGGCGTTCGCGCCCGAGCCATTGATCCTGGACGCCACGTCCTCGAGAGTGTCGCCCGCCTCGAACTCGACGGTGGTCAGAACGCCGTCGATGGTCAGATCGAGCGTGTCGCCGTCGACCAGGCCGATCGCCCCCGCGCCGAACGCCGCGGAGTAGCTCCGATCCACCTGGGCGAGGCTGAGCACGTCGATCTTGAACGCGCCCTCCGGCGCGTCGCCATCGACGGCGATCTGGACCACGTCTTCGTCGCTCGAGACTCCCCTGAAGAGCGAGAGCTCGTCGTACGTGCTCAAGCCCTCCGCGGCCGTCTGGAGCCTCTGGATGGCGCTCGCCAGGTCCTGCAACTTGGTGCGTTGATGCTGGAGGTCGGTCTTCTTGGCCTCGAGCATCCGGATGGGCTGCCGCTCGACCTGGACGAGCTGCTGGATGATCGAGCTGGTATCGATCCCGCTGGCCAACCCGCTGAAGGTGATGTCACCAGCCATGATGTGCCTCAGATGATGTCATCGAAGATCGTCGATCGTCCTTCTCTCAAACGTTGTGCCAACCTGAGGACCTCTTCCGGTGGGATCTGGTGGCTGATCTCCTCCAGCTTCTCTCCCGATTCGGGATCGAGCCGGTGGATGAGCACCACCACGCGTTGGATGTCCTCCCGGTAGCTCACCTCGGCGCTCTTGCCGAGCGTCTCCAGTGCTTTCCTGAGAGGCTCCAGCGCGCTCGCAGTGTCCACGGAAGTGGCCGGGGCCTCCTCCCGTGGAGTCGCCGGGCGTGCTCCCCGCTCCGAGCGAGGGTCATCAATGGGGTTGAGATCTCGTCGATGCTCCTCGCCGTAGCGGTTCGATGCCATGACATCGGAAACAGGCATCATAACCTCCTTCGCCCGAGCTCACGGGTCATCGTAACACGGACGCCCCGGGCTCGAGCCGGACCACGAAGAGGCCCCCCTCTCGAGGTTTTGACGAGGAGCATGGAAGAGGAGGGCCTCGTACACGTGATCATCATGCGATCAGGCTCAACCCCATCATCGGGATCTGGTTGGCTTGCGCCAGCATGGCGACACCCGACTGGGTCAGGATCTGAGCCCTCGTCAACAGGCTCGTCTCCTGCGCGATGTCGGCGTCACGGATGCGGCTCTCGGCCGCGACGGTGTTCTCCTCTGCCGTGGCCAGCCGGTCGATGGTCATCTCCAGACGGTTCTGGAGCACGCCGAACGCACCTCGAGTGCCGGACACGGAGTCGATCGCGGTGTCGAGCACGGTGAGGGCGGACCGAGCTCCGGCCTGGGTGGCGATCGTGGCAGCCGGCAGGCCGGCGGCCAGACCCACGGCGTGGGTGTCTTCGAGGATGACGGTCAACCGGTGGTCGACGCCGTCGTAGGTGCCCACCTGGAGCGCGATGGAGCCCGCCGCGTCGAGCAGCAGGAACCCGTTGAACTCCGTCACGTCGGCGATACGGTTGATCTCGGACCGCAGGGCCGCGAACTCGTTCTGGAGCAAGGTCCGCTCACCGGTGCCGAGGGTGCCGTTCGCCGACTGGATCGCCAGCTCGCGCATCCTGGTCAGGGCGCCGTGGACCTCGTTGAGCGCACCTTCCGCCGTCTGCGCCATGGAGATGCCGTCGGCCGCGTTGCGGCGGCACATGGCCAGCGACCGGATCTGCGAGCGCAGGCCCTCGCTGATGGCCAGGCCCGCCGCGTCGTCGGACGCGCGGACGATGCGCAGACCGGAAGCCAGGTGCCCGATCGCCTTCTCCAACCCTCGCTGGGTGTACGAGAGGAAGCGCTGGGCCGACACGGACGAAGGGTTGTTCATCACTGTGAGTGCCATGGTTCTCCTCCTTGAGTGACGAGCGGCGTCCTGCCGCTCGGGGGCGCCGTGCCCCTCCATGTCTCTAACAAAACTCTACCTGCCCGGTCCCGTGACCGGGCGTTCCTCATGTTCGCGTACCGTTCACCTCCACGAGCGTCCTGGTGCCCGGCTCGGGTCCAGCAGACCTGGGGTTACGCGGACCACAGGGCTGCGGGGCCGTGCCAGAGAGCCGGGCACCTCACCCCCACTCGGCTCGGACCCTCGGGCCGAACAGGTCGGCAATGTTGTTGAGAGATAGCGGGTTGGCCGTTTTCGCCGACATCTTCTCCTCCGTGAGAATCGCGCCGTGTCTCCACCGCGCCTCGGGGCATCCGGCCCCTGTCGTCAGCTAATCCCTTCATCGGAGGGAGGTCGGTGGGGCTTAAGACGTTTTTTCTCCAGGTCCGGGCGGTCCCAGGTGGCTCGCGGGGTTCGCGGCGTCTACTGGAGGAGCTGGAGGGCCAGGTAGGGGATCTGGTTGGCCTGGGCCACCATGGATGTGGCGACCTGGGTCAGGATGTTGATGCGCGCCAGCTCCGAGGACTCGGCCGCGATGTCCGCGTCACGGATCTGGCTCTCGGCTGCACCGAAGTTCTGGCGCATGATCTCGATATTGTCGATCGTCTGCTCCAGCCTGTTCTGCACCGCGCCGAGCCCGCCGCGGATGGACGACGTGTCGCGGATCGCGGCGTCGATCGACCCGAGTGCCCTGAGCGCCCCGTTGATCGACGAGATGGACTGCGAGAACAGATACATCCCGTTGTTCAAGCCGATCACGCTCGTGTGAGCGTCTGGGATGCTCACCGTGATCCGGTTGTCCATGGTTGAGTAGAGACCGACCTGGAACGAGATGCCGGTCCGGAGGGTGCCGTCGAGGAGGCTGATGCCACTGAACTCGACGACCGATGCGATGCGGTCGATCTCCTCCAGGAACTCCCGGAACTGGTTCTGCATGTACCCCCGTTCGGCCGTGCCGTAGGTGCCGTTGGCCGACTGGATCGCCAGCTCGCGCATCCGGTTCAAGATGTCGTGCACGGTCCCGAGCACACCTTCGGCCGTCTGGATCAAGCTGATGCCGTCGCTGGCGTTCCGCAGAGCCGCGGAGAGGCCACGGATCTGGGAACGGAGGCCTTCGCTGATGGCAAGACCCGCCGCGTCATCGGCGGCCTTGTTGATCCGGAGACCGCTCGACAAGCGCGCCACGGTGTTCTCCAGTTTCCGGCTGTTCGCCCGGAGGTTCTTCTGGGCAACCACCGACGTCATGTTGGTAGCTATCGAGAGCCCCATGTGTTCCTCCCTTGTTTCTCCAGCTCGGCGGCGAGTCGTTCCAGCCTGGGCACGAGCTCGTTCGCCGTGGTGATGACCTCATCGAAGATCTCAATCGAATGCTCGAGGCTCGAACGCGTCCCCTCGACGGGATCCCGCGTCGTGATCTGACCGGCGGACCGGCGGATGTCCTCGATGGTCGCCCCGGTATATTCGTCGAGGAGGAGTGCATCCTGGGCGAGTGTCCTGAGGGCGGTCTCGGCTCGCTCGAGCCTGGCGACCTCGCGTTCGGCCTCGGGAGTGCGCCCGCGACCCCGTTCGAGCAACGCGACCAGCTTCTCGGAGCTGCGCTTCGCCTTCCTGGCGAGGTCGCTCGCCTTCTCGCTCGATCTCGCCTCGGCACGCAGACCCGAGGCCAGCTCCCGCGCGTCGAACGGCGCGGCGGCTCGCTCAGCCGCGTCGAGGCGGGACTGGACATCAACGAGCGTCTGCGGGAGCTCGTCGCACGCCCTCGCCAGGCCGATCTCCTCGAACCCCTTGATCCTGGCCCCGTCCTCGGTCGCGTTGACGAGGCGGCGACGCCCCACGAGCGCATGGGCCCGCTCCTCGAACCAGAGCCGGTAGGCGTTGAGCTGCGGCATGGTGAAGACCTCGCCGCCGCCCCAGCCCGGGACGGCCTGGACCGTCTTCTCCGTGCCGGGTCGAGGGTCCACCGCCACATTGTCGCTACCTGACCGCATCCGCAGGAGCGGCGCATTCGACGCCATCCTCACGACCCCCTGCCCGGTCGTCTCGTACCGCACGTCCTGGAGAGTCGTGTTCGAGGCATACATCCTGTCGCCGGCGAGGGCGCAGTTCAGGCCGACCAGCATGATGGGGTCGCAACCCAGGGCCTCGAGCACACTGAAGGCGAGGCAAGACACCGAGCCACCCACGAGGAGAGGAACGATACACGCGTGGCGCGACATCCACGACGCGACACCCCGGTGGCCGGTCACGGCAGGCAGGATGGTGTGGAACGGGAGGTCGAACAGCGCCGGCTGCGAGTGGAGCCCGGGGACGAAGGCGAGCCGCGAGAGCGCCGACGACCGGGCCACCATGTTGAGGATGTCCTTGCTCTCGACGGTGACCAGGAGGTTCGACCGGATGTCCCGGGAATCGAGCGCCGCCAGCGACGAGTTGAGCGCACAGATGGCAGCACGCCCCTCGAGACGCGGCAGGACATCGATGTTCCTGTCGAGCCCGGGGCCCGAGGCGACGACAACGCCCGGGACACCCGCGAGGGCGCCTGATATCCGGTTCACGGGTACACGACCCGCGAACCGGCTCAGGCCGTCGAGCATCATGTCGGTCCACTCGCGGCCGAAGGCTCGCCGGGTGTTCTCGCCGACGATCGTGAGCTGGTGGGCTTCCCGGATCGCCTCTTCCAGGTCCGCGACGTGCCCGGCAAGCTCCGCACGCGCCCAGGACGGGGCGAAGAGCATGACCCGCAACCCGAACCGGCAGAGGGCTCGCAACCTCGCCCGGAGGCGGACGACGTCGCCGTGGACGCTGACGTCGGGATACCGGAGCGGCCTCGAGGAGAGGACCTGCTTGAGCACCGCGGGCCGAGGCTCGAGGACCAGGATCGACGCCTTGCTCCTGGCTCTGATGAGATCCACGACGAGCCCTGTGCCCAGACCCAGGGCGACCACCACGTCCACGCCCGACAAGGAGACGGAGCGCACCCACTGCTCGAGCACCGGACCTTCGAGCGCCGCGGAGGCTGGCTTCGCCGCCACCGCGTCGATCACCGCCTGTCGCAGCTCGGGATCGGGCACCATGCGCACGAGGGCCTCCCCGAGGAGGTCGGGCTGGAGCCGGATCGGGTCGAGGGACAGGGGCATCACGAGACCCCGCTTTGCACGGGGGGTGCCACCGTCAACCAATGACCATCAAACGAGAGCTCGAGCTCGACACCCCAGGAATCTGACGGGTCGGAGCGGCGACCCCGTGTCATGACCGGGCACCGAGCTCACATCCGATCGTGTCACCCGCTTGACGCCAATCAGCCGAGCTGTTGACGTGCTCCCGGACCGACACCCGTCCTCTGACCCGGTCACGCGAGGTCTTCGAGAGCAGCATAGTGGCATGTTCGTTGCCGGCCGTGGACAATGGAGCTCGATGACCATCCCCGTCCACCGCCGAACGGCTCTCTCGCTGGCTCGCAGGCTGGTCGAGCTCGCACGGCCCACTCCCCGTGCTCCGTTTCAGCAGCGCGTGACGGCAGCGATCGGCCGACTCGAGCCGGGCGTCATGATCCGCGGAGCCCTGGCGTTGATCCAGGTGGCCACGGGTCAGGCGCCGAGCCTCTTGATGCTCGGTCCCGGAGAGGCCGAGATCACGTTCCCAGGGAGAGAACCGGATCTCGCGGCCGACGTGCTGGACGCGGTGTCGCGTCTGGGTCAGCTCCCGATCACGGTCGAGCAGGACCCCGTGAAGCGGGGATGCTTCCACGTGAGCTGGCCGCCGGCGCCAGGTCTGCGGAGCTGGCTGGCGAGCGCCGTCAGACATCGCGCCAGCTCCGAGGTCGTCCCTCGCCTACAGCTCGAGTTCGATCGCGCCCGCGAGGAGAGCGGCCGGCTCGAAGGCCTCGTCAGGACGCTCGTGGACACGGTCGCACAGCGCGACCAGGCGCTCGCGTTGTCGGAGGCACGGTACCGCGCGCTGGTCGAGGACGTCGCGATCGGGATCTTCCTCGTCGATGTCGAGGGACGCGTGGTTTTCGCCTCGCCCAGGGCTGCGTCGATGCTCGGCATCGGGGATGGTCGCGCACCAGGTCCGGATCTCGACTCGCTGATCGAGATCCACGACGCACCGGGGCTCGACGATCGACTCTCCGTCATCCGAGCCGATCTCACCACGATCGAGCTCGAAGCCTCGAGGCGCCGCGACCGGCCGGCGTCTCCCACGGACGAGTCGGGAGAGGAGCACCTCCGGATCACCCTGTCGCCGCTCGACGGCGGACCGCGACTGGTGGGCTCTGTCCAGCGGACCGCTGGACCCGACATCTCGCGGCGACTGATCGAGGCGCAGCGGCTCGAGGCGCTCGGACGCATGTCGAGCGCCCTGGCCCATCAGGTCAACAACCCCGCCGCCACCGTACGGCTCAACCTCGAGATGCTGCGGCAACAGGTCGCGGGCCTCGACGCGAGGACACCCGGGCTCGATGCTCGTGAGGTCGACCAGATGTCCACCTCGGTGGAGGAGGCGGTCACGGCCTTCGGGCGCATCGAAGCGACGCTCACCGACCTGCTGGCTTTCTCGGGAGAGCAGCAACCGCGGCTGAAGCCCTGCGACGTCGACCAGGCGATCGCCCGCGCTGTCCGCCTAGTAGAGGACCGCCTGTGCAGAGTGGCCACGCTCGAGCTGGACTTCGCCGCGCGCTGCGACGTCCGGGCCGACGAGGCACTGTTCACTCAGCTCCTGGCGAACCTCCTCACGAACGCCGCGACCGCCATCGAGCACAGCACTCGCCTCCCCGGCTCCATCAGGGTCTGCTCGCGCCGGGTCCGGGACGTCGTGACCATCGAGGTCTTCGACACCGGGTGCGGGCTGGACCCGCTCGAGCTCCCCAGGATGAGCCAACCGCTCGTCACCGGCTGGACCGCGGCGCCCTCGACGGGTCTCGGGCTGGCGACTTGCGTCCGGGTCCTCGGTCTCATCGGCGGGACGCTCGAGGTCGACTCCCGCGTCGGCGGACCGACGAAGTTCATCGTCACCTTGCCCGCCGTGACCGTGGAGGCGACAGGGCGAGGGAGCCCGCAAGACATCGCGAGGGCCAGGCCGACCGATCGCCACCTCGATCGCCGGAGGATACTCATGGTGGACGACGAGCGCCCGATCCTGCGGGCCGTCGAACGCCTGCTGAAGAGCCGCCACGACGTGACGACCGTGGAGTCCATCGACCAGCTCGAGAAGCTCCTCGACGATGGAGCTCGATTCGACCTCGTGCTCTGCGACCTGATGATGCCCCAGCGAACGATCATGAGCTCCTACGACGAGCTCCGTGGCCGCCATCCATGGATCGCCCAGAAGACGGTGATCTGCACCGCCGGCGGCTTCTCCGACGATGCCAAGCGCTTCGTCGCCGAGAAGCGCCTCAGGATGCTCGAGAAGCCGTTCACGCCAGAGGAGCTCGACGAGGTGATCGCCGAGGTCGCCGTCAGCCAGTCGGACCCTTGAACATCGTCCGCGTTTCGGGGATCCTCGGGTCGTCGTGAGTCGCGACCTCGTCGGCTTCCATCTCGTGCGGTCCCTGCTCGCCGGGGTGGCGTTCGTGTCCTTCTGGACCGGTGGAGTCGTGCTCGCATGGGTCGTGCTCCCCGTGGCGTCGCGCCGGATCGATCATGAGCCCGAGCTCAGACACCGGTGCCAGGGCTGGTTGCAACGGAGCTTCGTCGCCTTCCACGACGTCTTGCGAGGGCTCGGCCTGCTGGACTACGACCCACGCCGGGTCCGCCTCGGGCTCCCCGAGGGGCCCTGCGTCGTGATCGCCAACCACCCGACCATCATCGATGCCCCGGCCATCATCTCCGTCGAGAGCAGGCTCGCGTGCGTGGTCAAGCGCACCTACTACCACCGCCTCGGGATCGGCCGCCTGCTCCGGTGCTGCGGGTACATCGACGGCGGCGACGAGGCCAGCCCGATGGCGTCGGCGCTCGTCGCGGTGCAGGCGATGGAGCGGCTCGAGGCCGGGCAGCCGGTCCTCTTCTTCCCGGAGGGGACCCGGTCACCGGCCGGTGGCCTCGGCACGTTCCAGCGAGGTGCTTTCGAGGTCGCGCTCCGGTCCGGAACGCCCATCGTCCCGGTGATCGTGACGTGCGACCCACCCGTGACCGGGAAAGGTCAACACTGGTACGAGATGCCGAGCCGGACGCCGAGGCTCGAGGTCAAGGTGCTCGACGCGTCGGCGATCACTCGCGGCGCGACCGACTCCAGGGAGCTTGCATCTCGATTCCAGGATCTCTATCTCATCAGTTTGAACCTCGAGCCTTTTCGACATACTCTACCGAAGCACGAGGTTCGAGGTGTCCATGGCCGAGCTGGAGCATGAGATCAAGGCGCTCATCGTGGATGCGTGTATGCTCGATGACGTGTCACCCGACGAGATCGACAGCGACGAAGCGATCTTCGTGAAAGGGCTCGGCCTCGACTCGATCGACGCCCTCGAGATCGCCATGGCCATCGAGAAACGCTTCGGCGTGAAGATCAAGGCGAGCGACGACGAGAAGCGCACGATCTTCAGCAGCGTCCGCAACCTCGCCGCGTACGTGGACGCGAACCGGGCGTGACCGGACGGGCGCGCCGTGACCCGCGAGGAGATCTTCGGCGAGCTTCGACACGTCATGAGCGAGCTCTTCGGGCTCGAGGCCGATGAGATCCTGCTCGAGAGCCGCCTGGTCGAGGACCTCGACCTCGACAGCATCGACGCCATAGACCTCGTCGTGAAGATGAACGAGCTCGGCGGGGAAAAGATGGACCAGGACGAGATGCGAAGGATCCACACCGTGGGAGACATCGTCGGCTTCATCGAGGCACGCCTCCTTCGCGCACGACGCGGAGGACCGAGGTGACGACGGATACCGGCCTCCACCCGCCGAGCCGACACCTCGTGACGCTCGGTTCGACTCGCGCACGGGACGAAGACCTGGAGCGGATGGACGTCGATCTCTCCGTCCC
>Ga0233425_10001003_pt1 | contig 67346 bp, 57 predicted proteins | sample Watercolumn_Towu_2_FD_181712 | JGI IMG/M metagenome (GOLD analysis project Ga0233425, IMG submission 181712) | Freshwater microbial communities from Lake Towuti, South Sulawesi, Indonesia - Watercolumn_Towuti2014_140_MG | ecosystem: Environmental > Aquatic > Freshwater > Lake | place...
CAAAGCCCTTGGTCGCCAACACTCGAGTTATGGCAGAGGTCAGTGTGGTCTTGCCATGATCAATATGTCCGATCGTGCCAATATTGACATGGGGTTTTGTTCTTTCAAATTTTTGCTTAGCCATGATTCGTTCTCCTCTGCCAAATTAGGATTCAAAGAAAATTTGGGGTGCCGAATAACATTAGTTACAAAATGAAGTGGAGCTCACGACCGGATTCGAACCGGTGACCTCTTCCTTACCAAGGAAGTGCTCTACCTACTGAGCCACGTGAGCTTCTATTTGCAGCAGTTGTATTTATTACGGATTGGAGCGGGAAACGAGGCTCGAACTCGCAACCCTCAGCTTGGAAGGCTGATGCTCTACCAATTGAGCTATTCCCGCCTGTAAGTCTTTCCTTCCAATCAACTCTAGGTGGTGGAGGGGGGAGGATTCGAACCTCCGAAGGCATCGCCGACAGATTTACAGTCTGTTCCCTTTGGCCGCTCGGGAACCCCTCCAGAACTTATATTCCTTACTTCTCGCCCTGACACATCGTCAGCAAAATCCATGTGGAGCTGGCGATGGGAATCGAACCCGCAACCTATGGTTTACAAGACCATTGCTCTGCCAATTGAGCTACGCCAGCATAACGCGGCAATATAACCGCTCACCAGGAACATTTCAACTTAATTTTTCACAAAAAAGAAGGCCACCATTGGAACGCATCATGCGGATCATGCGGCAAGGGTGGCCTTCTGAACACCGCCAGGAGAAACTATGCTTTTTTTACAACATAGTCACTTTCCCGATACCGTTCGAAAGCCATTGCGAATGTCCTGTAAACAAGATGAGCAAATTTTGTATAGGGCATATACAAGAAAAGCATCAGAATTGCAACCAGGTGAATATAATAAAATGCGTATGCGAGGAATCCAATTCCCGCAAGACGGGTCAACTCGGCAAGAAAACCAGAAACGCCGACTACGGCTATCTCATAAATCAAAAACCAGTCATAAAAGGTTCCCTGGGCACCAGCTGCTGCCTCATCGCTGGATCTCTTCCCCCACAACAGAAAGATGCCATAGATCATGGCCACTGCACTGACGTTAGCCAAAATCTTGATGGGATCCCAGAGCGGAATTGGACCATGCATGGAAGGCAGGATGATCCCGATAATGTCTTTACGGATCATGCCATAGGTTGTCACAATCAGCAGGCCAATAAAGGCAAGCATCAACGGCTTGTGCCCCTTGACTCTATCCTGATTGGCTCCGCACTCATTAAAGCGGTTGTGGGCGATGATCTCTTGCACCGCTGGCACAAGAAATTCCTTGATAAACTGAATGCACGAAGGGCGAAATTCCGTTTTGGCATCAAGTCCCTCCGCCATTTTTTGCCACATGGCAGACACACCTTTATAGGCAGAAAAAAGTGCAAGACCTGCCGCTGGCAACATGATGGCATCAATGAAAAACACCGTTTTTGTCAGGTACTTGAAATCCCAGTGGCCAAAGAAATAGCCAAAATCAACATGCCCCTTCTCCGGCATATGCATCCCGCCAGAAACAATCCATGCCACCAGTATAATCAACGCCGGAATAGCAATCAGAAGGGGTAGGTTCTTTGAACAACTTGCCAACTTGGCAAGCCCAGAGGGGAATCCATAATGAGTATAAGCGTATGCCCTGATCGCACCAAGCACATCACCCGGTTTGGCCCCACGAGGGCAGTATGCCGTGCAGTCGCCGCACTGGTGACACAGAAAAACATCCGGATCGGCAACAAGCTTATCTTTCAGCCCCCACTGAGCCCAAATCATTTCCTTCCTGGGGAAGGGTTTGTTATCAGAGGACAAAGGGCATACCACCGAGCATGTAGCACATTGATAACACTTCTTAAGGGTATCACCGCCCGCGCCTTTCAGGTACTTAATGAATTGTAAGTCAGAATTGATCTGCATTTATCGTCTCCTATATCGCCGTAGAGCGTGGGCATGATGGCTGAAACGGGTTCAAACCATCATGCCATGTCATGTCCAAAGGTTAGAAGCCCTTGAAGGGGTTCGGGCCAAGACCTTTGATCTCCTCAACAAACTCGTTGATCACATTGGCAACGGTGTCGTAATCGGAGATAGCCACCTGGCGGACCGCACAACGCTCTGGCTCCAGGCCGAGGGTGGACAAGGTCTCGCCGATATTGTCCATCCGACGATTAGCAATTTCGCTGCCCTTAACAAAGTGGCACTGATAATCATCGCCGTACTTGCAACCCAAAAGGATGGCGCCGTCCATGCCTGACGAGAGGGCATCCTTGATCCAGACCATATTGACCGAGCCCAAGCAACGAACTGGAATCACCCGCACCAAGTTGCTGATCTTGTGACGACGCATACCGGCCATATCGAGAGCAGGATACGCATCGTTCTCACAGACCAAGGCAAGGATGCGGAGCTTGTCTTCATCGTCGTCCGGGACTTCAATAGATTTGATCATGGAACCGATCATATCGACATTGTAATTTTTGAAGCCGATGATTCGCTCGGGGCAGGCACCCATACATGTGCCGCAACGGCGACACCGGGTTGGGTTGGGCTTCGGGGTACCCTTCTCATCGTCATCCAAGGCGCCGAAGGGGCACTCTTCCGTGCAGCGTTTACACTGGGTGCAGCGCTGGAAGAAGAACTCCGGATAGGTTGGATCGCCGGAACGCGGATGCACCGCTACACCACGGTCAGCAGATTCAAGGCACTGGATCGCTTTCAAGGCGGCGCCAGTGGCATCGTCGATGGTCTCCTCCATGGTCTGGGCCTTACGGACGCCGCCGCAGGTGTAAACACCCGTTCTCCGAGTCTCGTAGGGGAAACAGATGAAGTGCGAATCGGCATAACCGTCAAACAGATCTAGGTCAAGGAAGGCCGGCCCCTGACGGTACGCCAGGTTGATTGAATTCTCTATCTTGGTGGCCGGAACCATGCCAGCGGCCAACACGACCATATCGACTTCCAGTTCCAGGCTTTCGTTCAGCAGGGTATCCTTAGCGCTGACCTTAAGTTTGCTGCCTGCTGCCTCGACCTGGGTGACGGTGGCCTTAGTCAGCATCACACCGTCATCGTTCTGGGCTCCCTTATAGAACATCTCCATGTTGCCCGGGGTCCGCATGTGCTGATACAGGACATAGGCGATGCCGTCAGCGTTATCTTCACGCACGTAACGGGCCTGCTTCAAGGCTACCATCGAAGTGACGGAGTTACAGAAAGGAAAATCAGAGTCACTGGCCTCGCCGCCTGGACTCTGAACAAAGGCAACCTTGGCCGGGACCTTGCCAGTCTTGGCCAACTTTTCGAACTCGGCATTGGTCACCACATTCTTCAACTGACCATGGCCCAGGTGGGCATATTCGGAAACATCGGCCGGAGTCCAACCGGTTGCCAGAATCACTGAGCCGAAATCAAGGGCATCGGGATTTTCGGCAGTGTAAACCTGCTTGCCAACATTGGGATCTTCCATCTGACCCTTGGCGATAAGGTCCTGCTGATCAACGGTGACCTTGGCCGGAGCGTCCCACTCGGAAGCGGTGCCAGCTGCCTTCAGGGTAACTTTGAAGGCGCCAGGCGCGCCACCGATACGTGCCACTTCGGTCTCGGTCTTGACAGTGATATTGGAAGCTGCCTCCACATCCTTCACCATGGCGGCAATGGTGGGGTTTTCAAGATCAGTCCACGGCGCCTTGGTGGGGAACTGCTTCCGCCAGCCAAGGGCTTTGCCACCCAGGTTGGCGGTCCGCTCAACCAGTGTGACATTATAGCCGGCCTTGGCAGCCTCTTTTGCCGCCGTCAGACCGGCGATGCCACCGCCCATCACAAGGATATCCTTATTGATATTGTCAAGTTTGAAGGGCTCTGGCAACTCTTCCTTGCCAGCCTTGGTGCAGGCCATGCGCATATTGTCAGAAGCGAGTTCCTGAACATAGTCGGCATCGGCGTCATCTCCCTGGCTCCAAACACACTGCTCACGGAGGTTGGCACGGACCACAATCTTGTCGTCGCCAAAATTGAACTCATCCATCATTACCCGCAAAGAACAAGCGCCTACGACCAAGGTGTTGGCACCTTCGGCAATGTCGGCCTCGATCATTTCACGTCCAGCCTTGGAGCACAGTGCCTCATGGGTCTTGCAGGGGAACTTCATCTCTTTGGTGACCATCCCGGAAAGGGCGTCTGCATCCAGACCGGCCCCAATTCCGCATCCAGTACAAATATATGCTTGAGTTTTCTTGTCCATCGAACTTATCTCCTTGAGGCTTGAATTGCTTTGAGAGCGGCAGCGGTGGCGTTCTGGGCGGCAGAGACAACATCAGATGCCTTCTTGGCACAACCGGCGGCAAGTATGGCCTTGTCGGCATCGCTGACAATAAAGCCATTCTTATCCATGGTGGCGCCGCAGACGCCGCCAATGGACTTGGCCGCTGGCTCCATGCCGGTAGCCAGGATAGCGAGGTCAACCTTCTGCTTGACCTTTTCACCGGTAACCGCATTCTCGGCCACCAGGGTAACACCACCATCAGCCTCTGCGATAATGTCGGCAACCTTGCCCTTAACAAAGGAAATCTTGGGGTCGGCCATCAACTTCTCGCGGAACTTCTCGTACTTGCCTGGGGTCCTGAGATCGATGTAGAAAACGGTGATCGGGGCCTCAGGATAACGCTCACGAATATAAGTAATCTGCTTCATACTGGCCATGCAGCAGATATAGGAACAGAACTCCAGATGATTCTCGTCCCGGGAACCGGCGCACTGCACGAAGGCAAAGCTCTCCGGCTCCTTGTTATCGCCGGGACGGAGGATCTTGCCGCCTGTGGGGCCGGCAGGTGCTGCCAGACGCTCCATCATCATATTGGTGATGATGGCATCGGAGGAGTTGAATTTCAGGTTATCCATTTTGTTGGGATCGTAGGGATTCCAACCAGTGGCATAGACGATGGAAGCAACGTTGACGGTAAAGGTCTTGGCCTGCATATCCATCTCGATGGCACTGTACTGACAGGCCTCTACACATTTGCCGCACTTGGTGCAGGCGGCCGGGTCAACCACATAGCGCATCGGGAAGGCCATCTCATGGGCCTTGTAGATGGCCTTAGTCTTGTCCATATTGAAGTTGAAGGCATTGTTGCGCTCTTCCGGACAGGCATCAACACAGGCGTTGCAGGCGGTGCAGTTGCTGTTAACAAAGCGCGGAGCAGTCTCCAGAGTCACCTCGTAATTTCCAGCCCCACCGGACACATTCTTGACCGTGGTCATGGTGTACGTCCTGAGTCGACGGCTGCTCTTGATGCGCTTGAAATTGATCTCCATGCCACAAGAAGGCGGACACAACTTGGGGAAGTACTGGTTGAGCTGCGCAACCCGTCCACCCAAATAGGGATTTTTCTCTACCAGAAAAACGTCCTTGCCAACTTCTGCGGCTTCTAAGGCTGCGGTCATTCCACTGATACCGCCACCTACGACCAGTACCGCACCCATATTGGATGCTCCACCTGCGTCTGTCATGCCACTCCTCCATTAAAGAGTTGAATTAATAAAAAACATTTCCCATGGTTCAAGCGAATGCCCTGACTGTCATTCACCTCAGCCATAAAAAATGTCTTCTGTTGTCTCTTGATAGAAAAATCTCCAGGCGCCTCAATAGACGCCTGGAGATTTCACTGGTACACAAATGACTGTCAACCAGTCAACCGTTGATCATCCAGGATTAGATCCAGGGCTCGGTCTCAACGATATTGATGCAGTTGACTTTCTCGCACTTCCACTCCTTGGTTGCAGGATCGAAGGTGGAGTTGACGAATGCCTTCCAGTTCTGGTCGTCACAGGTCGGGTAGTCAGACCGGTAGTAGAAGCCCGGGTAACGGGATTCCTTACGGAACTCGATGTGACGGATGTGGGTCTCAACACACCAGATGCGGTGGTAGTTTTCCCAAGCGCGCATCAACTCGTGCAGGTCACCAGCAGCCATCAGCTCGGCGTCTTCGCGCAGCATGCGGAGGAGGTCAAGGCAGATGTTCAACAGCTTGCCGGAGGTCATATAGTAGGTAGCAACACCGCCGCCGTATTCGTCGGTGGCCTTCATCAGACGCATCATGATGCCAGCCGGCTTGCAGTAGTTGGGGTTGACGTCAGATGCGGTGGTAGCACCAACATGCTGATGATAGAGCTTAACCGGCGCGTAGATCTCGTCGGCCAGCTGCTGAGCAGTCTGGGCGAGCTCCGGGGTAAAGCCAGCGTTGTCACGACAGTACTTAACCATCTGCTTGGCAACGATACGGCCTTCAGCATGGGAGCCTGAGGAGAACTTGTGACCGGAAGCGCCAACGCCGTCACCTGCGGTGAACAGACCGTTAACGGTGGTCATGCGGTTGTAGCCCCACTTGTACTGATGGGAACGAGGACCGTCAACAGTCGGAACCCAAGCTTCGTTCGGACCGGATACCCAGATGCCGCAGCAACCTGAGTGAGAACCCAGCATGTAGGGTTCGGTCGGCATGATCTCGGAACCAACCTTTTCCGGCTCAATGTTCATACCAGCCCACAGACCGGCCTGACCAACGGACATGTCGAGGAAGTCTTCCCAAGCTTCAGACTCGAGGTGCTTCCAGAACTTCTTGACTTCCTTGTCATCCATGCCCTTAGCCTTACGATCCTCGAGGAAGGCGTTCAGAGCGACGTCGGTAGCCATGTAGATCGGGCCGCGGCCAGCCTTCAGCTCGTTGAGCATCAGGTGGTTACGCAGACAGGTCGGGGTGACGGCGGAGGCGCCATACGGCATGAACTTGGAGAGCTCGTCCTTCACAGCGTCGCTGTTGGCGTAGAACTCGCCCAGGCCGTTCTGTACTTTGGCCTTGAACAGGAGGAACCAAGCACCAACCGGGCCGTAACCGTCTTTGAAACGAGCCGGGGTGAAGCGATTCTCCATCATGGTCAGGGTGGCGCCAACCTGAGCGCACATGGTGTAGGTGGAACCTGCGTTCCATACCGGATACCAAGCACGGCCCTTGCCTTCGCCGGTGGACCGGGGACGGAAGATGTTGACCGCGCCGCCGCATGCAACCAGCATGGTCTTGCACTTGAAGACGTGAACCTTATTCTCACGGGTGGAGAAACCAACTGCGCCAGCGATGGTGTTGGCCTTGTTCTTGTCGAGGAGCAGCTTAACGATGAATACGCGCTCCAAGCAGTTCTCTTCGCCCAGGGCCTTCTTGGCCGGCTCGGCGACGATACACTTGTAGGACTCACCGTTGATCATGATCTGCCACTTGCCGGTACGAACCGGCTTGCCGCCCTGGGGCAGGGTCTTGGCAGGCTTTGAACCGTCAAGGTTGTCGCCGGTGGCTTCGTCGATCTTCCAGATCGGCAGACCCCACTCTTCGAACAGATGAACGGAATCGTCAACGTGACGGCCCAGATCGTAGATCAGGTCTTCACGGACAACGCCCATCAGGTCGTTACGAACCATCTTTACGTAGTTCTCGATTGGGTTGTCGCCGATGTAGGTGTTGATAGCGGACAGACCCTGAGCGACCGCACCGGAGCGCTCCATGGAAGCCTTGTCAACCAAGGTGATCTTCATGTCGGCCGGAGCCCACTTCTTGATCTCAAAGGCACAACCGCAAGCGGCCATACCACCGCCGACGATCAGTACGTCAACGCTGTGCTCAACAATCTCCGGATTAGTAACCGCGGGCAGCTCGCCCAGTGGCTGATTTGGTAACGCCATTGTAATTCCTCCTGAATGTATGTTTGGCTTAAAAGATTACGCAGCGAAAATCAATAATTAGGCCAGCTTGGTCGGATTCTTGAGTTCCTTCTCGGTGGAGAGACACTCGTCATCCAGATTGGCGCCCTTGAGGCCTTCATAGGCGTTGGCAGCACCCTCAGCCGTGGTCCGGATCGGGAATTTGAAACGCTTCAGGTTGCCGTTACGGAACTTAACGGTCCACATGATGGAGTCAGAGCTGCGCATCGGGTGAACCTGGCCGCCCATAGGAACGAAGTCATTGTAACCACGAACAGCGATAGCGCCCTGGGGGCAGATCTTAACACAGGAGTAGCACTCCCAGCAGGCATCCGGCTCCTGATTGTAAGCGCGCATGGCCTCCTTGTTAAGCACCATCAGGTCGTTCGGGCAGATGTACATACAGGCGGTCTTGTCACCGCCCTTACAACCGTCACACTTTGAAGGGTCTACATAACTTGGCATTAAAATACCTCCTCACATTGGAATTGAAAATTCGACGTCGCGGATGCGACGCCAGTTTTTTTTATACCAGCAACGACCACCAGCTCTTCCTCCCCCCTCTCCTCATGAGGGGCAAAGGGACATCCAGCATCCTTTGCCAACACCTGCGTCCTGGGCAAAGCAGCCTCGCCTCAGGCATTTTTATTGCGTTCAGACAAAAACAACTGAAATCTGATCTCTTTGATTTTGCTACGATTTAACTTAATGACGGCAAAAATAATGAAGCACAACTCATTTTTCCCAGCAAGTCTTTTAATTTCTCATAATCTAAAAGTCAAGAAAAAAACCGTAGACAAAATGCGAGCTTCACCCACCCCGCCAAGTCACGCCTTGGCTCCCTTGCCCTTAAAAAAAATTGATTTGACACCCCCGGCAACGGTGGTTAGCTTTGGCGCAATTTTCACAGAGCAGACACTGCCGGATTACGGGCGAGCAGGCAGCCTTGCCGCAGTTCCCTTTCGGCGCTAAAAAAACTGATCGACAGCAAATAAGGACCCCCCATGACAGATCCCAACTCAGATGCCAAGCAGGACATCCTGTTTGGCAAAGAAAAGAACCCCAGCCACATCATGCCGGAAAAATTAACCCTCGACAGCAAGATTAAATTCCGCTGTCACCCGGGGGTGTCGTGCTTCACCTCATGCTGCGGCAACATCAATATCATTCTCACCCCGTATGATATCCTGTGCCTGCGCAAACGAATCGGCATCGACTCGGACGAGTTTCTGCTCCGCTACACCAAGCCGGTGTACCTTGAAAAGACCGACATGCCTGGCGTCCAAATTCACTTGACCGCTGAAGGACGCTGTCCCTTTGTCACCGAAGAGGGCTGCCTGGTCTACACCGACCGCCCATCTGCCTGCCGCTACTACCCGATCGGCATGGCCAATTTCCATGAAGGTGCCCAGGAAAATCAGACTTCGGAGAAATTCTTCTTCAAGGTCAAGGAGGATTACTGCAAGGGCCATGATGAGGACAAGGTATGGACCGTCCGGGAATGGCGGGCGGACCAGGGGGTTGACGTCCGTGACGACATGAACCGGGGATGGATGGAACTGGTCATGCGCCGCAAGTCCTTTGGCCAACAGGCAACCCTCAGCGAGCCCGCTAAGAAAATGTTCTTCATGGTCAGCACCAATTTAGAAAAATTCAGGGATTTTATTTTCAACAGCACCTTCCTCAAGACCTACGACATCGATCCCGCCACCCTGAAAGAGATCGAGACCGATGACATCGCGCTCCTGAAGTTTTCCTATCGCTACCTGGCCTCGTCGCTTTTCGGCACCAATGACCTGAAGATCAAGGACGAACGGATCAAGGCCAAGGTCAAAGAACTCAAGGAGAAACAGCAGGAAGCGGCGCAGCGGGCCGAGGCGACTTATGAGGAGCTCAAGAAGGATCGAGATGAGCTCCAGCAGGAGCTATCAGAGAAGAAAAAAGGCAAGAAGAAATAGCGTAGCGGCAAGCGGGGATGGTTTGGACGAGACAACACCCGGCTGGGCATTCAGCAGGAACAGCCTTGTCTGACCGATTGGCCCCAGGCGCTAACGCCGCCTGAACTGCGGGCGGTCGATCCAGTACGGATCGGCCACCCCGCTACGATAGGCCGCAAGGGCATCAGGAGACGAATTGACTCTGAGGTTGCTGAAACTGCCATCTGAATTTTCCCATCGCTCGTGCCAATAGACAGCGCCCCTGACTCGAGGGTACCTGTCCTTCAAATCCGCCAAGCCTTGTCTGATGAATGCGCCTTTGTCCTCGGGTGGAAATTCACCGACCCCCCACTCCGCCACGATCACAGGCTTGTCGGAATCCAACCGGCAGATTTCCTGGTAGGCGGCGTCCATGTTATCTGCAAACATGGACCAACCATCATCCTTGCGCATCTTCCCATAGACGCTCAGGCCAAGCCAATCGGCATAATTTGTCCCTGGGTAGTAGTTGACCATGGCGTTCCATGGCTCCTGGGGCAAGCCATAATGGTTGGCGTGAAACCCCCACAGGATATTATCCGCCCTTCTCGCCCTGACCCGATCGACCACATAGCGGTAGGCCCGCTTCACGGTCTCTGGCCCCTCGTATAGAGTAACTCCACCCTGTTGCCCCACAACCTTGCCGCCACCGTAATATTTCCCGGACCAGGGAAACCAGAAACCATTCATCTCCAGGCCCCAGGCCACCAAGAGCGGCTTCCCGTACTGTCGAGCATCATCGGCCCATTGATCGATATAGCCATCCCATTTACCGGCCAGGATATCCAGAAGCGTGAAACGATCCGGGCCGCGCATCTCCTCGTAAGGCTTGTCCCAGGGGGACCAGAAAACCAGCGGCACCGCGCCATAGCTGGTGATGATGCGCATCGTCTTGCGCGGAAACTGCTGGTCCCCCCAAAAATTACCAAAGGCGACGACCGCGAGATGCTTTCCTGTCATCTCCTCGAAATCCTTCAAGGCATCATAGGTCACATGGCTCTCGCCTTCCCCGAAATCGACATAGGCCCCCGTGTACGCCCCGGACGCTGGCATGACGAGGGCCACTGGGCCCTCGCCTTCGGCCCGGGCCACTTCGCTCTGCCGACATCCCGGAACTGAGGCGCACAAAAGCACGGCCAGGATAATCCCCAGTAAAACACGGTGGTGTACAGAAAAAAATCCTAACCCTTGGATAGTCATAAGTCCCAACCTTTGAGTGCATTACCAGCACACCTTAAATATAGCCGTATCCCTCCCCCGCAATGACGGAGGGACAAAAAGTCCCCTCCTCTCGCCTTATCCTCTATGCATCTGTGCCTCTGCGGGAAGCCAGGAACCATTTATGTAGAACCGAGCCTGCAGCACATGGACATTGCCCTCCACACCTAGCCCTTCCTCGGGGCTGGCCAGGAAACCGAGGCCGTCCGGTCAAGTTTTCCCCACCCCACCCAAACCCCTTTGATGGCCCTAACAATGGCCTTGGCCACGGAAAAGCTTAAGACCGGCCGGTAGACAAACCGCATTGGCACCACCAACAGCACCTGAGACAAGGGCTCGCGCTCTATTCGGCAAGCAACGGCAGCCAAAACCAGATCCGCCCCCAGGAACACCAAGAAGTAGAAATAGAGGACCTGATTGGCAGGGCTCAAGACAAGAGAGAGCAGCAACAGAGCATCAATCCCGGGTCCGATGGCCACCAAAAAAATATTGAAGAACCACGCGCTGGGCAGGCTGAACCAGGCCAGGGCCTTATACCGGGCATCAAAAAGGAGATCCCGATGCTTCCACAGACACTGCAAGGTGCCAAATGCCCATCGGAACCGCTGTTTGGCAAAGCTCCGAACCGTCTCCGGGGCCTCGGTCCAGGCCACCGCTTTCGGGGCGTAACAGATCCTAAAGCCACACCGATGCAGACTGAGGGTAAGATCGGTATCCTCGGCCAAGGTATCCTTGCAGATCCCGCCTGCCGCCATGACCGCGCTCTTCCGCTGGGCGCTCACCGCTCCAGGCACCACCGTGATGCACTGTAGCTGGTGGTAGGCGCGACGATCCAAATTAAACCCGCAGGTGTATTCCAACGACTGGAACCTGGCAACCAAGGTCCTGGTGTTGCCAACCCGCGCCCGCCCAGACACCGCGCCAACCGCCGGGTCAGAAAAAGGCCGGATCAATTCCACTATCGTGCCAGCCTCGAACTGGGTGTCTGCATCCAAGGTCACCACGATGTCATGACTGACGGCGGCAAAGCCCGTCTGCAGAGCCGTTGCCTTTCCCTGATTGGCCTGCCGGATAAGCCGTATACGAGCATCCGCATTAGCCATCGCCGTAACGATCTCCGCCGTATCGTCCTGCGAGCCGTCATCGACCACCAGCACCTCGAGTTCTCCCCGGTAGCTGGTCGCCAAAACCGACAGCAAGGTCTCCCGGATCACCTTGCCCTCATTATAGGCGGCGATAAGAACGCTCACCGGCGTATTGCAGTCTGCCTCCGTGACCCGCGCCCCGTCATGCCTGCGATTACTGACCGCCAACCAGGCGATCACCAGGGTCCGCAGCACCACGAGACTGGTGGCAACGAGCATGAAGGCCCAAAAAAACTCAGCCACGGCATGCATGATCGCAAAACCCCAACCGCTGACCACCATGACTAAGGGCTGCGTACCAGCAGGGACCGGCGGCATGAGCTGATCATACGGCGTTCCAATCATATCGGTCAGGGAGAGGATGGTATCCCCTCTGGCCTGCAAATAGTCAATAATCAAGGGAAGGGCAGCAACGGTCTGACTGCGGTCGCCACCCGCATCGTGCATTAGAACCACTGTCCCTCCCTGCCGGCGCCCCTCCCTGACCCGAGCCACCATGGAAGTGACACCGGGCAGATCCCAGTCCTCGGTGTCAATGTCTTCGGTAACCGTAATATATCCCAACTGTTGGGCCAACTTGATGGGCACCAATTCCTCGGGCTCATGAGGATTGGTGTCGGCACTGTAGGGTGGCCGGAAAAGGAGAGTAGAACGCTTGGTGACCGCCTCGATCAGACGCTGCGAGGCGTTGAATTCCAGCGAGGCCCGTTCCTTGGAGACCGACGCCACATTGGGGTGGGCGTAGGTGTGAACACCAACCATATGACCCTCGCGGACCACACGCTCCACGATCTCAGGGTGCCGCTCCACGTTGGCGCCAACCACAAAAAAAGCGGCCTTGACACCTTTCGCCAGCAGAATATCAAGAATCTGCGGGGTCCATTCGCCGTCCGGGCCATCGTCAAAGGTGATGGCCACAGCATCGTCGCGGTGGACCTCCTGGTGGATGACCGTCACGTAACTAGGGAACCTGACATACTCTTCAGTCACCAAAGGGGCAGGATCCGCCATGTCATTAATCTTTAGGCGTCTGGCTCCGTCCGCTTTCTCATCTGCCATGGTGATAAAGTTGCCCTTGCCGATATGGGCGATCTCTTCCCCCGCCGGGAGGGGCTCAAGCACCGCGACCTCCTTGTGAGCAAAGGGCCGCGCCGTATCGAGCTGGAGAGCCTTCCAGATGCCGGGGTCCTCGGTGCCAAGCCGCGAAATGGCCACCCCGCCGACCTGATGCAGTCGACTGACCATGAGCTGATTGACAAAACTCACCGCGTCGAGGAACCACACCGTGTGCCCCACTCCGGTGTCCTCATAAGAGAAATGCGGGTTATAGGACAGCTCGTCAAACTCGCAGGTGGCGAGCGAGGCCCGCCCGGCCCGGCTCATGGCATCCTGGAAGCTGATGGTTGCCGCCTCGGTCTCTCCGTCCGCCCAATCATAGCCATAGGCACCAAGGGAAATCACCCACTGGGAAGGGTCTCCGTACTCGTCCACCAGGGTGTCGAGCCAGCCATTGACCCAATCCATCGAGGCAATGGGGCCAGGCGTGTCGCCTTCGGCGTTCTCGTCATGGAGCAAGGCAACAAAACGGTCTACCTGAGGGGCCAGGGCGTCTAGGTCGAAGGCATTCAAATCGCTCCCCATGGGCACACACAGCCACAACTCCAGCGAGTCATCATGCAGCGAGGAGGCAAGGCGCGTCAGAAAGGACGACATGGCCGGCTTGTAAGAAGGGTCCACCTGCTCCCAGTTAATGACCACGCCACTGGCATTGAACTCCGCCAACTGGGCCTTGAGACCATCGACAAACTGATCCTGCCGGGCCGCTGGCCCGTTGATCAACCCCTCCACCGCCTCGGGAATCCAAACGCCGGCCTTGCCCATATTTTTGAGCAAAGGGAGCAGCTTAAGACCTTTGTCGGCTACCAGGTCGAGCACTGCCTGATCCTTCTCGCCCTGCACACGGCCAAGGCCATCGGTAAGGGCCAGCCAGTCTGGACAGAGGTGAGTTAATTTGTCGCCATTGGCCTTGAGGGAATCAAGACTGGCAGGATCCCAGCCTTCATAAAAACCAAGGCGCACCTCCCGCTCCACCGGAAGCCCAGGCCCCAGCTCCCGGCTCAACGGAGCGGCAGTGGGGCGGGATGATCCTACCATTGGGGCATTCAGCGGATTCTTGACGAAATTCAGCCACTCAGGCATGGCGACCATCTGCTTGGCGAGATGTTCTTTTCTCTGGAGGACCTTGAGTCTAAATTTCAGCTGCTGGACCGAAGGGGGAATGGTGAACAGGGAGGGGACAAGCAAAGTTTTGGCAAACAGAATCACCGCGACAAAGAAAAAAGCCCCGGCGACCAGCATAGCGACACGCGTTCGTGGCCATCGCCTGCCTCGGGCATCAAAAAAAACGAAGGCGTCCCGGACTCCCGTATCGCCCTGGACAAGGGGGGGGAACCAGAGCTCTCGTTCAGCTCTGTTTTCTTGAGGCCATCAGCCATAGAACCTCACTCAGGCGCCAAGGCTTCGAGCAGCGAGCCACCTCGCCTGCCACAGCAGGACGCAACGCCTCTTCACGTAACCAAGTCGCCTGCCCCGCCGAGCTCGTTGGCATCGGCGAGCAAACGCACCGCACCGACAACCCCAAGGGGGATACAAAAAAATTGCAGAAAGGGGATGGTGAGGATGCAGAACAGCCCAAGGCCAAAACCCGCCATCAAGGGGAGGTGGCGGAAGATGATCTGCCGCTGTGCCGCAAAGGCAAACTTCTTCCGGACAAAGACATAGCCCGTGTATTCAATCACCAGAAAGAAGGACGTCCAAGCTACGGACAGCATGGGATACAGCATAGAGCCGAGCACCGGCAGCAGATGGAGCAGCAACAGGGCCACCATCCCCGCCAAGAACAGAGCAATTTTCTTCACCTCGTTGACCATGGCCAATCGCGCATCCCGCAAGAGGCTTCCCAGGGAAAACGAGTCCTCCGAGGCCTTACCGCAAATCAACAACTCCGTCCTCTCCGAAAGCACATCATTAAACGGCGAGGCCAGCAGGCTACCCACCGCCGCGAAGGTGAAAAAGACCAAGACCAGGACCACGACAATGGCCAGAAGCAGCAAGAGATAATTAAGGATCAGCCAGTACCAGGCCTCGCCATGGGGGAGCCGCGACAAGACGAGGTCGCGATAAAAATCAAACCCGAAATAGATGACAAGACAAAACGTGGCGACATTAATGAGGAAAGGCACCACAATGAATGGGTACAAGCTAGGGTGCCGCCGGACATAGGTAAATGAGGTGAACGGGAACCAGAATCCTTTGACAAAATTTACTGCCGCTGACGCCATCGTCATATTTTTCTTTCCTATACCAAAAAAAAATCTGTACTCTCATTTCTTGAGAGGATCAAACAAGCGGCTCCTGAAAAACCGTTCTCCATAAACCCAGGTGTGATGCCCCTGCCGGACATCGCTAGGTAGACCTCATCCTAACAGCCTCCGATGACGAATAAAATGATTACCATATTGACCAGGCTCAATCCATGGTCTTTTTTATGGATTTCGATCCTGATCACCCTGCTCTCCGTTTTCGCCGCCTTGACGACGCATACCGTCTTGGGCATTGAACTCTCCTGCGGCCACCACTGGCCGGTCATCATAGCCTGCACCCTCGCCGCTCTGCCGGTCTGCCTGTTTTCCGCCATCATCGCCGCAGTCACCGCCAAGAATAGCGCTGAATTCCAACAGTTTCAGAACTCCGCGGCTGTCTGCCGGCAGGAAAAGCTTGCCCTGGAGAGCGCCAAGGATGAGCTAAACGCCCGGATCCACCAACGGACATTGGAGCTAGAGCAGGCCAACAAGGCCAAGAGCCTCTTCCTCGCCAACATGAGCCATGAGATCAGGACCCCGCTCAACGGCATCATCGGCATGACGGAGATGCTGGCAGACACCGACATGAGCCCGACGCAACGAGATTTCTTTACGACTATCCAATCAGAAGCCAGGATGCTTAACAACCTGATCAACGGCATCTTGGATGTCGCCAAGATCGAGGCCGGAAAGCTGGAGCTGGAACTGACCCCGTTTAACCTGCAGTACCTCTTCGACGACTTTGGCAAGAGCTTCTCGTGCCAGACCCGCCCGAAGGGCATCCAATTCACCGCCTCTCTGGCGTCCAATGTCCCAGCCAGGCTGATTGGCGACCCGTGCCGGCTCCGCCAGATTCTCACCAACCTAACCGGAAACGCCCTGAAATTCACCCCCCAAGGCGGTACGATTACCCTGAGTGCCGAGGCCATCCAGGAAATAAACGAACAGATGGTCATGGTCAAATTCATGGTGGCCGACACTGGCATCGGCATCCCCAAGGACAAGCAGCGGACCATTTTCGACAAATTCACCCAGGCAGACATCTCGACAACCCGTAAGTTCGGAGGCACCGGCCTGGGCACCTCCATCTCCAAGCAGCTGGCCGAACTCATGGGCGGAACCATTGGGGTTGACAGCACAGAGGGCAAGGGAAGCACCTTCTGGTTCACGGCGGTCTTCGAAAAACAAAAAAACCTGGCAGCCCCAAGCAAGAATCAGCTGTTCAAAAATATCGACGCCCTGCACATCTTGGTGGTGGGCAACAACAACGGCGACACGGCCCCGCTGCTGGACCACCTCAACTCCTTCGGCTGCCGCACCGAAGTCGTCACAGGGGGGGCTGAAGCCCTGTTCCGCCTGCGCAATCTCCCGGAAGCAGAGAATCCCTACGACCTCATCTTCAGCGAAATCATCATGCAGGGCATGAACGGTTTTGACCTGGCCCGGGAGATCAAGACCATCGCCGCCTGCGCGAAGACCTCCATGATCCTCACCACCTCGGCTGGAGAACGGGGAGACGGGGCGACATGCAAGGAGATCGGGGTCGCTGGTTACCTCACCCTTCCCCTGTCCAGAAGCGACCTCTTAAACGTCATCGTCGCGGTGCTTGATCAAGAGCAGTCCCGGGCTGACAATCCGGACCTACAGAACCAGCTCATCACCAAGCATTCACTCTTTGAAAAAATAGGCGAAAAATTCCTCCTTCTCCTGGTCGAAGACTATCCGACGAATCAAAAGGTGGCGACCGCCTACCTCTCCAACGCCGGCTACCACGTCGAGCTCGCCGAAAACGGTCAACAGGCCGTGGAGTTGTATCAAAGCAAACACTATGACCTGATCCTGATGGATGTCCAAATGCCCGAAATGGATGGCTATCAGGCCACCGCCGCCATCCGCGCCCTGGAGAGTAGCCCGGTCGCCGCACCCACCACGCGCACCAAAACTCCCATCATCGCCCTCACCGCCCACGCCACAGAAGAAGACAGGCAGAAATGCCTGAACGCCGGCATGGATGACTTCCTGACCAAGCCCCTGCAGCGGGGAGACCTCCTGCAGGCCATCAATCGCTGGCTGGCCACGAACGACAAGTCGAGCGCCGCCCCAGCCGCGCTCACGAAACCGGCAGGAGCCCCGGCCGAAGATTCCCCCGTGGATTTTGCCAGGGCCATTGCAGAATTCGATGGTCAGAAGGACTTGGTCCTGTCAATCATTCATGAGTTTACCGAGGACATCAAAGCGCAGATCGAGACCATGAATGTGGCCTTGGCCACCGGTGACGCCGAGACTATCCGCCGGGAAGCCCATTCCATCAAGGGAGGGGCGGCCAATATCCATGCAAACCGGCTTTCCATGGCAGCGAAAACCATCGAGGATCTGGCCAAGGGAAACGCCATGCCGGAACTTCCCCAGGCCCTCATCGCCCTGGCGGAAGAAAACAAGAAAATGCAGGAAGCGCTCAAGACCTTTTCCGCCTGACCTGCACAGCAAAACACCTACCTGGCTCCCATGAAAATCCTGATCGTTGAAGACGAAAAAATCAGCCAAAAAAAAATGGAGATTATCCTCTCCAAGTACGGCTGCTGTCATGCCATTGCCAATGGCGCCATCGCCGTCTCCATGTTCCAAAAGGCCTGGAACGAACGAGCGCCTTTCGATATCATCACCTTAGACATCACCCTCCACGAGATGCCGGGCACAGAGGTGCTGCTTAAGATCCGCGAGTTCGAAGATCAGTTAAACCTCCCCTTTCCCTTGCGGGCCAAGGTCATCATGGTGACATCCCACACCGACCGGGACAACATCAACGCCGCCATCACAGCCGGGGCCAACGACTACCTGGTCAAACCCTTCTCCGATGCCTCCATCGCCAAGTGCCTGCGAAAACTCTATCTCAAACACATCCAGGAGGCATTTCCGGAATAACCTCTCCACCCAGCCCCGTCAGCAGCACTCGATCACCGCCCCCTTGCCCTTGATCCAGGTCTGGATGATGTACGAGGCGCAGCCCACCCCTGGGCTCACCGTGATGGCCGCCACCGGACAGTTGAGGGCGCAGGCCCCGCACTCCATGCAGCCATCCAGGTCGATGATAGCGGCCTTCGTCTCCCGTATGGCAAAAACTTGGTGCGGACAGACCTCGGCGCAGGCCCCGCAGCCCACACAGAGCGCCTCCTGCAAGGCCAGGGTGGTCACCCCTGGCAGATAGCGAAACTCCTTCATCGTTTTCTCCCTCCCATCCCTAATCCTTAAGACACCAGCCGTCACGCCCAGAAACGCCCGCCCACCCACAGGACCACGGCAGCGGCCAGGCTGGCGAGCTGCAGCGGAATCCCCCGGCGCATCTCCTTCTCTACCCCGGACGGCGACGCATACGGAGTGGCTCCGGTAAAGTTCATGGCCGCATAGGAACTCACCGCCATGCCGACTAAGACCATGGCAAGCCCGGTGCGATCCATCGCGCCTCGGCCAAGGGCCACCGCCAACCCGCCAATCAGGCCAGTCAAGCCGCCCTTGAGATAAAACGACCGCCACGGCAGCCAGGGCAAGAACGCCGGGACGGCCACCGCCCCGCTCACGATCCCGGCGACATAGGCCATGGACATGGCCACAGTCCGCTGGAGGAGCTGACCCCAAGAAAACTGCGGGCCAAGCGCGGCCAAGGCAATGATGGCAAACACGATCCATAACGAAGGGGTGATGAGCAGCGACAACTCCACGGGGATCAGGACCAGCCTCTCGCCGAAGGAGAAGGAAAGCTCGCGCATCTCGGGCAAGGCCTGTTTCCCTGAGGCGAGAAAACGCCTAACATCACGGGCTCGAATCGGCCCCCACACCACCGTAAAACCGCACGCCTGGCGAACCAGCCGGCCGGCCACCCCGGAGGCACCAAGCTGCGGCAGGATCAACTCCCGGTGACTGACAATCCTGGCCAAGCCCACCCCATTGACCCGCCGAATCAACTCATCGGTGCCAAAGGTCTTCTTGCCCGCAGCGCACCAGACGTTGACCCCGCGGGTGTCCAGCACCAGAATCCAGGCATCGACACCGGCCAGCTCCTTGCGCAGGGCGTCAAAGCTCAACTTATAGTTGGCCGTCACCAAGACGGGCGACTCGGCCCCTGCTGTCCCGGCGGCATACAGGCCAGGGGCAACCCGGTAGCGGTCCCGGCGGATGCCCAGCCGGGCGCGGGCAACCCCCAGCCAATCGCTCAGCCTAAACCTGGTCTTGACCTGGGGAACCATCCCCTCCGGCGTCTGCAGAAACCGCTCGACAAAGCCGCAAAGCCGGTACCCTGGCCGCTCGTCCGGCGAGGCCGGAGGCCCCGGCGGCGAACCGCAGCATGGCGCCCCGGCCGGCTCCGGTTCAGGCTGAAACATCGGCAGCGGCATGAACCCCGCCCCTCCTCCGCAACCGCAATCAGTATCTTGTGCCATCGTCAATCCTCCCCACCCAACAAAACTCCTCTGGCGGCAAAAAAATCGCTCATCGATCTCCTAGCAGCTCTGTCTCCAGCCAACACTTTAGCCCCCTCCAGCAAGTGTTTTTTTCTGAAAGAGGAGGAAGACAGCAGGTGCATACGTTATACTAGTGACAGTTATACAATTTCTGGCGCAGGTTGACAGAAAATTCCGCCACCGGTTACCAGATCTTCTGGGCCCTGCAATATGCGCCTGGTACGGATCCCGGCAGACCAGACGCGGCCATTGCCCTCGGGTTGACAACGCCTAACGGGCAGAGTATAAGTAGCCCCTAATCAGGTGTCCGTTGCGACTTAATAAGGGAATCCCGTGCGAATCGGGAACGGGCCCGCCGCTGTAACCCCACGCGTTATATCGCCACACCCCTCTTGACCTTGCGCGCCACTGTCCTCTTCAAGGATGGGAAGGCCGTCAGAGGGCGGGGAAGCCAGAAGACCTGCCTGATCGTCATACTCGCGCCCTCCTGGACAGAGGGACGACGTCTCTTTTGCGGATAAAACCGGGCTATCCTCAAATCGTTTGCATTACTGAGGCAGCCCATGACCAGCCGCGCATTCCTTTCCGCTTCGTTTCTGCACACCGCTCACCGCTTGGGCGCCCTGCTGAGCGCCATCTTCATCCTTGGCTACAGCATCACCGGCATCCTTTTGAACCACCGCCAGGCCTTTGACTATTTCCAGGCCAGCCAGAAGGCCACCCTGCCCGCCGCCAAGGCCGACCTCGCCATCGTCAACGACTTCATCGCCCAATACCGGGCGCAGATCGGCCGTCCCGATGCCCCGGAGGTGATCCGGATCAAGAACGGCGGCACCATCGAACTCCTGTACGGCTCCCACGGCCAGACCACCTACACCATCGACCCCAAGGCCGGCAGCATGGAGGTGGAGACCAAGACCCCGAGCCAGCCCCTCTACTTCCTGAACAAATTGCACAAGGCGGCCAAGACCCGCCTCGCCTGGCTGTGGTTGAGCGATGCCCTGGCCCTCTGTCTGATCGCCTCAACGGTGTCGATCCTCAGTGTAATGCGCTACCGGACCACTGACTTCGTCCTGTTGCTGGTCGGCATCGGCTTGTGCCTGACAGGAGGGCTCATTGCCTAAGATTCCCTACCCGCTCCTCATAACCGGCCTCGCCATCACCCTGGCGGCTACGGTCATCGCCGCCGCTGGCATGGGGTATCTGGCGATCCCGGGCCGCGAGGTCATGTCCATCATCGCGGCCCGCTTCACAGGCAGCGGCCAGGCCCTCGACCCGGTCCACCAGACGGTGCTCATGGATGTCCGCCTGCCCCGGGTGCTGACCGCGGCCCTGGTGGGCGGAGGTCTCGCCATGGCTGGCGCCATCTTCCAGGCCATCCTCTTGAATCCCCTGGCCGATCCTTACACCCTCGGGGTCTCGTCCGGAGCTGCCTTCGGCGCCTCCCTGGCCCTGATCGTCAACTTGAGCCTGCCCGGTCACGTCTCGGTGCCCCTGTTCGCCTTTGCCGGGGCGCTGCTTGCCGTCTTTTCGGTGCTGAACCTGGCCGCCAGCGACCACACCTACTCCGCCAACTCGTTGATCCTGGCCGGGGTCATCATCTCCGCCATCCTCTCCGCCGGCATCGGCTTTATCAAGTACCTGGCCGGCGAGCAGGTCTCGGTGATCATCTTCTGGCTGATGGGCAGCTTCGCCAGCCGGAGCTGGCTCGACACCGCCCTGGTGCTGGCCGCCACCATGATCACCCTGCTGGCCGGACTCTACTTCGGCCGCGACCTCAACATCATGTCCCTCGGCCTGCGAAGTTCCGACTCCCTGGGCGTCGACACGGTGCGTACCAGAAAATGGCTGCTGGCCATCGCCTCCCTCATGACGGCGGCGGCGGTCTCGATCTCAGGCATCATCGGCTTCGTGGGGCTGATCATCCCCCACCTGATGCGCTTCATCGTCGGGCCGGACAATCGCAAGCTGATCCCAGCCGCCCTCCTGGCCGGGGCCATCCTCCTGCTCCTCGCCGATACCGTCACCAGGGCGCTCCTGCCCCACGAGGTGCCCATCGGCGTCCTCACCGCCCTAATCGGCGGACCGTTTTTCTGCCTGATCTTCAAGCAGAAGCAGATGGGGGGCAGATGAGCGCGATCATGGACATCGACGGGATCTCCGCCGGCTACGGCCGCCGGGAGGTCATCCACGATCTCTCCCTGTCCCTTGCCGCCGGCCGCTTTTACGGACTGATCGGCCCCAACGGCTCGGGCAAGACCACCCTCATCGACCTGATGCTCGCCACCCTGGCCCCGAGCCGGGGAACCGTGCGACTGCGCGGCAGGGAGGTCCGGGAGTACAGCCACCGGCAGAAGGCGCTGGAGATGGCCCTGGTGCCCCAGGACTTCCGGATCAATTTCGACTTCACCGTCTACGAGGTGGTGATGATGGGGCGGCACCCCCATGTCCCCCGGTTCGCCAATCCTGGCCCTGCCGACCGGGCGGTGGTCCAGGCGGTGCTGGCGGAACTGGAGATCACCGGGCTCTCCGGCCGCCTGATCACCCAGCTCAGCGGCGGCGAAAAGCAGCGGGTGATCGTGGCCCGCGCCCTGGCCCAGGCCACCCCGGTCTTGATCCTGGATGAGGCCACCTCGAACCTGGACATCCAGCACAGCCTGCACATCCTTCAAGTGCTGAAACGGCGGCAGCGCGAGGCAGGGACAACCGTCATCGCCGCCATCCATGACTTGAACTTTGCCGCCGCCTACTGCGACGAGATCATCCTCTTGCACCAGGGCCGCTTGGTGACCACCGGGCCGCCCAAGGACGTGCTGAGCCATGACCGTCTGCAGGAGGTCTTCGCCATCGACTGCCAGGTCTATGAACAGCCGCACTCGGGGATCCATCAGGTGGCGTATCAATATTAGAAAACGGTGCGCGTGAAGAAACCATGCCCCTCCACATTATTCAAGGAACCTACCCATGACCTACCGCATTGCCGATCATCTAAGCCGCAGGGTACGCAACACTCCTCTCTTGGGCACGCGGCTGAATCCAAGCACGCCCTACTCCCTCCTGCCCTTTGCGCTCGGCGTCCTGCTGCTGGCGCTAATCTCTCTGCCCGCGGCGGCCCTGGCCCAAACCCTGACCGACCAGGACGGCGCCACCATCACCTTCGACGCCCCCTTTTCCCGGATCATCTCCCTGTACCCGGCCCACACCGAAAACCTATTCTCCCTCGGCCTGGACGCCCAGGTCATTGGGGTGTCAAGCAATGACGACTACCCCGAGGCCGCCCGGGCCAAAGCCAAGTTCGACTACCGCGAGGACCCGGAACGGATCATCGCCGCCAAGCCCGACCTGGTGATCATCCGGCCGATGATCAGCCGCTCTTCGCCAGACCTCCTGGCCAAGCTCAAGCTGGCCCGGATCACCGTGGTCTCGCTCCAGCCCAACACCGTGGACGAGACCTTCGCCTATTGGCAGGCCCTGGGGAAACTGAGCGGCCGCGAGCAAGGGGCAGCCGGAATGATCGCGCAGTTTTCGCAACGGCTCGAGGCGATCAAGACCGTGGTCAAGACCATCCCCGAGAGCAATCGTAAGCGCGTCTACTTCGAGGCCATTCACGGCAAGGTCAAGACCTTTGCCCCGGAGAGCATCGCCATCTTCGCCCTGACCACGGCGGGCGGCATCAACGTCGCCGCCGATGCCGACCAGGTCCGCGAGACCAACATCGCCGAATACGGCACCGAGCACCTGTTGTCCAAGGCCGCCGAGATCGATGTCTTCCTTGCCCAGCAGGGCCGGATGAACAAGGTCACCGAGCAGGCCATCGTCCAGGAACCGGGCTTTTCGGCCATCAAGGCGGTGAAGGAGGGCAAGGTCTTCCTGATCGACGAGCACCTGGTCTCGCGCCCCACCCTGCGGATGATCGACGGCATCATCAGTATCGGCCGGGCGCTCTACCCGGAACAATTCAACCAGGCCTTTCCCGCTGCAGGGCCAGGCAACCCCACGCAATGAGCTCTGAAATTTCCAGACCGGCCTTTGTGCTGGCCGCCACCTCCAGCGGCGCCGGCAAGACCACCATCACCCTGGGGCTCATCGCCGCCCTCCGCCGCCAGGGAATGACGGTCCAGCCCTTCAAGTGCGGCCCGGACTTCATCGATCCGACCCTGCACCGGATGGTCTGCGGCCGGGTGTCCCGCAACCTCGATCTTAGGATGTGCGGCGAGCCTTGGGTCCGCGACTGTTTTCTTCGCCATGGGGCTCGCGCCGATATTGCCGTGGTGGAAGGGGTGATGGGGCTCTTTGACGGCGGTGCGGCTAGCCCTGCTGCCCTGGCCAAGACCCTGGGCCTGCCGGTGCTGCTGGTGGTGGACGCCAAGGCCTGCGCCGAGAGCATCGCCGCGGTGGTCAAGGGCTTTGAGACCCTCGACCCTGCGGTCACGCTGCTGGGGGTGATCCTGAACCGGGTGGGCAGCGCCCGGCACCTGGAACTCTTGACCGGCGCGATCCGCAGCCATTGCCGGACCCCGCTCCTGGGGCATCTCCCCAGGAACCCTGACTTTGCCATTGCCGACCGCCATCTTGGCCTCCTGATGGGGGAGGAGTCGCCGCTGAGCCCGGCCCAACTCGACACCTTGGCCGCTGCCGTGAGCGAGCACATCGATCTTGCCGCCATCAAAAAACTGGCCGTGGCCCAAGGCCCGACTGCCGCCGCCCCGCCCCCACAGGCCAAGCCGCGAGGCGCCACGGTCCGGATCGGCATTGCCCGCGACCAGGCCTTCTCCTTCTACTACCAGGACAACCTGGACCTGCTGGCGGCGTGCGGGGCGGAACTGGTGCCCTTCAGCCCCATGCACGACCACTCCCTGCCGCCCGGCCTCCACGGCCTCTACCTGGGAGGCGGCTACCCAGAGCTCCATGCCAAATGTTTGAGCGAGAATACCGCCATGCGCACCGCGGTCCGGGCCTGGTCCGAGGCGGGCCGGCCGATCTACGCCGAGTGCGGGGGCTTCCTCTACCTCTGCCAAGGGCTGAGGGATCAGTCGGGCGCCTTCTGGGAATTCGCCCAAGTCTTTCCGGTGCGGGCATCGATGCGGCAACGCCTGGCGAGCCTCGGCTACCGGGAGGCGAAGATCATTGCCCCCTGCCTGTTGGGGGACAACGGCATGCTCTTCGGCCATGAGTTCCACTACTCGGAGATCGAGGCAATGCCGGACCATATAACCCGGGCCTTCCGCCTCCAGGACAATCGCAGCGAAGGCTATCAGATCAACAACACCCTGGGCGGCTACCTCCACCTCCACTTCGGCCAGACCCCGGGGGCGGCGCAGGCCCTCATTTCCTTTTGCCATCAAGCACAGCAATGAACGCAAAGATCACCACCATCAAACCTGACGAGATCGAGGCCCGGAGTTTTACCATCATCAAAGAGGAGTTCGCGGCCCAGACCGGCCGCCAGCCGGAGGACTTCCCGCCTGGAGAATTCGCCGTCATCCAACGGGTGATCCACGCCACCGGCGACTTCGCCTTTGCCAGCAACTTGCGTTTCCACCCCCAGGCCATCGCCACCGCCATCGCACGACTCCGGGCCGGCAGGGACGTTGCCACCGATGTCCGGATGGCCGCGGCAGGGGTCAACGCCAAGTCACTGGCCCGCTGGGGGGGGCAGATCATCTGCGACATCGGTGGACCCGAAATCGCCGTCCAGGCCAAGGCCCAAGGGTTGACCCGCTCCGAGACCGCCATCCAGTCTGCCTTGGCGCAAGGACCCGGCATCATCGCCATCGGCAACGCCCCCACCGCCCTGCTCCGGGTGATCACCCTCTGCCGCGAACAGCCGGGGTTCTTCGATGGCGTCATTGTCGGCGTGCCGGTGGGCTTTGTCAACGCCGCCGAGAGCAAGGACTGGCTGGCCGAACAGGAAACCCCCCACATCGTTGCCCTGGGCCGCAAGGGCGGCAGCCCGGTGGCCGCGGCCATCGTCAACGCCCTGATCCGCTTGGCCGAGGCCGAGGATGCCTCCCGTGGCTAACCAACGCCTGCGATCCGGTTTCACCACCGGTGCCTGCGCCGCGGCCTCAGCAAAGGCCGCCTGCCTGCTCCTTGTGGGCAGCAACAGGGAGGTGGAGACAGTGGAGATCCCCTTCCCCCAGGGCCAGCGCCATACCTTCACGGTGACCAAGGCCATCCGCCACAGCAACGCCGACGGCCAGGCCTCGGTGATCAAGGATGCGGGCGACGACCCGGATGTCACCAACGGCGCTGAGATTACCGTCCGGGTGGTCCTGACTCAAGCCCCGGGGCCGGAGCCGCTGAGCCTACGCTTTGTGGCGGGCGAGGGGGTCGGCACCGCGACCAAGCCTGGACTCGCCGTGGCCGTGGGCGAGGCGGCCATCAACCCCGTGCCCCGGCAGATGATCGCCGCAGCCATTGCCGAGGCTTTAGCCGGCCGGGAGGACGCAGGTCCGCTGGCCGTCACGGTTACCGTCAGCATCACTAATGGATCGGAATTAGCCCAAAAAACCTTGAATCACCGGCTGGGCATCGTCGGTGGCCTCTCGATCCTGGGCACCACCGGCATTGTCCGCCCGGTCTCGGCGGAGGCCTGGACCGCCACCATCGAGGCCTCCATGGCCGTGGCCCGGGAGACCGGCTGCCGCGAGGTCGTCCTCTCCACCGGCCGCACCTCGGAGAAGGGGGTGCAGGCCGTGCTCAATCTCCCGGAAGAGGCCTACGCCATGATGGGCGACTACCTCCACTTCTCCCTGACCGCCGCCGCCCGCCACGGCTTTGCCGCCATCCACCTTGCCGGGATGTGGGCCAAGGTGCTGAAGGCCGCCATGGCCATCCCCCAGACCCATGTCCGCCACGGGGCCCTGGAAGTCGAGGCGGCGGCGGAGTTCATCGGCACGCTAAGCGGCGAAGACGCCCTGGCCAGCTCCCTGGCCCAGGCCAACACCGCCCGGGAGATCTACGACCGGCTGCTGGCCGCTCACCGCGCTGACCTCATCAGCCAGGTCTGCGCTGCGGCCAAGGGCTATGCCGAAGCAGTGGCCCAGCGGCCGGTGACGGTGTATCTGATCGACAGCGCCATGCAGGTGGTGGCCCGTGCCTGAGCTCTTCCTGATCGGCATCAGCCCTGGAGGCCAGCCGACCCCGGAGGGCCGCGCCGCCTTGGCTCGTGTAGGCTGCGTGGTCACCGCCCCCCGCCACGCCGGACTCGTCAGCGGCAGCCCCTGCCAGGTGCTGCCCATCTCGCCCCTGGCCAAGGCCCTGGACCACATCGAGGCGCGGCTAGGCGATCAGGATGTGGCGGTCCTGGCCAGCGGCGACCCCCTGTTCTTTGGCATCGGCCGCAGCCTGATCGCCCGCTTCGGGGCCCAGCGGCTGACCATCCACCCGGCAGTGTCATCCATGCAGCTCGCCTTCGCCCGCCTAAAAGAACCGTGGCAGGACGCGGCCTTCATCTCCCTGCACGGCCGGGAGGAGCAAGACCTGCTGCCAAAACTCCTGGCCAGGCGGAAGCTCTTTCTGTTCACCGACCCTTGCCAACGGCCGGAAATCATCGCCGCTCGGCTCGCCACCGGCCTGGCAGCGCTCGGCATGGACGACCAGGACTGCCAAATCATGGTGGCAGAGGAACTGGGCAGCGAGGGCGAACGGATCAGCCACGGCACCCCGGCGGAGATCGCCGGCCAACGTTTTGCCGACCTCAACGTGATGATCGTCCTCCTTGCCGCTCCGGCAGGCCCTGGCCCGGACTTCGCCTTCGGTCTCACAGAGGCGGAAATCGCCCACAGCCGGGGCTTGATCACCAAGGACGAGGTGCGGGCCGCCATCATCCACCAGCTGCGGCTGCCGCCGCGCGGCGTCCTCTGGGACATCGGCGCGGGCAGCGGTTCGATCGGTATCGAGGCGGCGAGGGTCTGTCCGGGGCTCACGGTCTACGCCATCGAACGCCATAGCGACGAACAGGCCAACATCATCGCCAACCGCAAGGCCTTCCGCCTGGCCAACCTCCACCTGGTCCCCGGCCAGGCCCCGGAGGCCCTGAGCGGACTGCCGGCCCCGGACCGGGTAGTGATCGGCGGCAGCGGCGGCGAGCTCCCAGCCATTGTCGCGACTGTCACGGCGCGGCTGGCGCCCCACGGCATCGTCATCGCCAGCGCCGTTCTCGAGGCCACCCGCGAGGCTGCGCCGCGCCTCTTTCATCAACACGGCCTGCGGGTGGCGATGACCACCATCGCGGTCAGCCGGGAGAGCTACCCGCCATCGGCTGACGGGCCGCGTTCCCTTAACCCCATCACCATCATCACAGGAAGCACATGAACGGCACTTTTTACGTAATCGGCGTCGGCCCCGGCGACCCGGAGCTCTTAACCTTGAAGGCCCAGCGCCTTTTGACCAGCTGCCAGACCCTGGTGGTGCCCAAGGGCCACGAAGACGGCAACTCAACGGCGCTTGCCATCATCGACAAGGTGGTGCCCCTGGCGGGCAAGGAGATCATCGAGATCCATTTTCCGATGAAGAAGATCCGCATGGCCGCCGAGCCCGACCCCGAGGTGGACGCCGCCTGGCACCGGGCCGCGGATCAGGTCATCAGCCGGATCAGGGCCGGGCGCGATGTGGCCTTCCCCACCCTGGGCGACCCCGCTATCTACAGCACCGGCTTCTATACCTGCCAGACCTTGCTGGAACTGGCCCCGGAGAGCAAGACCGTGATCGTCCCCGGCGTTTCAGCCATCGGGGCCTGCGCCGCCAGTGCCGGCGTCCCCCTCTGCCAGGGCGACGACATGATGGCGGTAATCCCGGCCACCTTCGACAACCAACGTCTCACCGAGGTCTTCAACGCCTTCCAGACCATCGTCTTGATGAAGGTGCACCGGGTGATGGACCGTATCGTCCGGCTGCTTGGCGAGCAGGGGCTCCTCGACCATGCGGTGCTCATTGAACGCACCAGCCAGGACAGCGAACGGATCGTCCACGACCTGTCCCAGGTGCGGCCGGACGAACTGCATTACTTTTCATCGATCATTGTGCGGCGGCGGGGTTAGGATTTCTTACTTGTTTCGTTGTGAACTCGGCATTTGCTGATTGGCTTTTTGGCCCGTGAGCCCCTCATCCCCAGCCCTTCTCCCAAGGGAAGAAGGGCCTCAACTGCCTATCGCTGGAGGAAGGGTGGCCAATGGCCTGTTGGTGACAACACGCTCACTCTGTTGAACGAATTACAGACCTGCGTGAAGATTGGAGAACGGCTGCGGCTGCGGTTTGGGTGAAATTTTTCACGTGGCTGTGGACGGACTCTCTCCACCGCTTTGCTTTTCAAGTTCCTTTATTTTCTCCTTCAACTCGACCATCCTGAGCTCCCGGCCGACGAACAGTTTGTTCATCCGTTCCAGTTCGGCCTTCTTCTTTTCAATCTCCGCGGTGCGCAGGGCAACGCGCTGCTCCAAGTCCTCATTTAACAGCCGCAGCTCCTCCTCCGCCTGCTTTCGCCGCACGCCGAGGGCGAAGATGGCTGCCATGCGCTCGATCATGGCAACATCCTCATCGGTGTAATCGCGCTCCGCATTGGCCAAGGCAATCTGGCCGACCAGGCTATCGCCATAGAAGGCCGGCACGGAGAGGAACCGCCTGATCGGGAGATGGCCGGGAGGCGTGCCCGTCGACCGGCTGTCGGCCGCCGGGTTGTTGGTCATCAGCGGCTGCTTGTTATCCAACACCCAGCCCCACAGCCCTACCCGCTGCTCGAAGACAATACTCTTGCCGGCAACCCCGCACTGATCCCAGATATCGTGGGGCATGGTCGGGCAGACCAGGAACCCTGTGCTGCGATCAATATACCCGGCATACCCAAATTGACTGCCGGTGACCCGGCGTGCTTGGGTGAGGATTTCGATCGCCATCACCTCGATCGATTCGGCAATCAAGACATTTTTCGTCATCTCCGACATGACGGCATTCACAAAACCTTGCTTGGCAATCTTCACCCCTAATCGCTTCGGCTCGGTGATGTCGATGGCCACCCCGCCGACCAATCGTCTGCCGTCGGACAGGGTGATCGGGAACTTGATGTCCTTCAGCCAGACGATATCCCCGGCCAAGGAGGCCTGATACTCCAACTCCTCCTCCGTGGCCCCGGCGAGGATCCGGCGGTCCGCCTCTTCCAGGGTGCGCACCAGTTCTTCTGGAAAGATAAGGGCTGAGCGCATCTCCTCCGGCTTGGGGCTGGGGATCAGAGCCAAGGTCTTCTTGTTGGCATAGATATGATTGAGATCGGCGTCTTTGACGTAGGCGTAAAACGGCGCGTAATCCATAAAGGCACGGAAACGTTCGTTGCTATCCTGCAGGGCGGCCTCGATCTTTTTCCGCTCGCCTATGTCGCGGATGAAGGCGCAGTTGTATTCCTGGCCTTGGAACCGGACTAGGTTGGCCGTGATCTCGACCGGAATCCGCACCCCGTCTTTTCTGGCCAAGACCGTCTCAAAGCGGAGAAATCCTTGGGTCCTCAGTTCCTGCCAGTGGGCCAACCAGCCCGCCCCCTGATGCTCAGGGTTCAGATCAAAGGTCTTGATCGTCAACAGCTCCTGGCTCGAGTAGCCAAGTAAATCGCGGGCAGCCTTGTTCCAATACATAAACGACCCGTCTGGATTGACCCAGAAGATGGCATCGGCCGAGCTGTCCACCGCAAACTGGGTAATCTGGAGTTGCTCCTCGACCCGCCGGCGTTCAGTCAGTTCCTCCTGCAACAGGGCAAGGGCCGATTGCAGTTCCGCTGTCCGCTCGACAATGGCGTGTTCCAATCCCTCCTTGGCGAGCCGCAAGGCCTCCTCGACCCTCTTACGATCGCTGATGTCTCGCCCAAAGGCGAAGTTGTAAGCCGCGCCCTCGTATTCGATGTAATTGACCGTCACTTCGACCGGAAATATCTCTCCACCCTTGGTCTTATGCTTCGTCTCGATGGTAAATGTTTTCCGTTCTTCAATCTCTTGCCAGTGAGCGTCCCAGGCCTGCCTCGAGAACTCGGGATCAACGTCGAACACGGTGAGGCAAAGGAGTTCCTCCCGGCTGTAGCCCAGACGGCGGCAGGCGGCGCCATTGATATTAGCAAAGCTTGCGTCCGGCCGTATCCAGAAGAGACAATCCGAGGCGTGGTCCACGGCGAATTGGGTGACGCGGAGAATACTTTCCGCCTCCTGACGCTGCTTGATCTCGTCCGACAATCTGGCATTCGTCTCGCGCAACTCATCGTACGCCTTGCGCAGCGTGCTTTGGCCGGAGATTTCGTTTTTCAGCACCAGGGTGGCATACCTGAGAAACGGCTCCAGCTGCCGGCGGACCTCCTCGGCCGCCATCAGCATGTCTTCCAGTTTCAGCACGCCGACCAGCTCGTCACCGGCCATCAGGGGGACGGCCCAGGTGCTGGCCTTGGTGAATTCGGGGGTCAGCATCTTGGTCTGTTCAAAATCGTGCTCAACCTCAACGAGCTCCCGGCTGCTAAAGGCACGCTGCACGATCTCGTCATCGACCCTATCGATCTCCTTCCTGTTGCCGAAGACATCCGCCCAGTGGAGGGTACTGTCGATGCGATAGGTGAGCGACACGTTGGAGCCGCCCAGGTTGTCGAGCAGGAGGCCCAGCACCTTTTCGACCACGGTCTCGACGCCCTTCACCGCGCTCAACTGCATCATCAGGTTGTTGACCAGCTGGAGATAGGATTTCTCCATGGCCAACCGGCGCGCCCGTTCCTCGCACCTCGCCAACGCGTCGTCAGGGATTCTGGTCAGCTCTGGCATGCCCTCTCCTCCAGTTTCCGGGTGATCGCCGCTTTCAGCACCGCTTCGAGGTGATCAAGCCCCACGTCCAGCCACCGGAGCGGCAGACCCACTAAGCGGCCTGCCTCCTCGGCCTCGCGGCTGAAATCCCCTGAGCAAGGCGTCCGCAGGCAGAGCAGGTATTTGCGGTCGCCGCCGAAGATCTCGCGGATCAGGTCCCAGTTGTTGGTGCCAAAGGTCTTGGTCAGGATACGCTCCCAGCGCTTGGCCCACTCCTCCATCAGGAAAAAGGCGCCGGCCAAGAGCTCCTGGGTAAAAAGCTCATTGCCAAGCAGCATGTCGACGCAGTTTTGGCCCTCGGTACGGAAGGTGCGCGCCTCATCGAGCATCCGGTCCATGAGGGGGTGGCAGGTGCCGTAAAAGATGACGACCTCTCGCCCCGTCTGCTTGGTAAGCCCCGTGGTCAAACAGGCGGCCAGCTTGTCGAACTCGCAGTGCAGGGCCGAATCGAAAAACTGGGTGTCCACTGGCCAGTTGTTCTTCTCGATCAGAAACCTGACCTCCTGCCGCAAAATTCCGCAGCCCATCAGGAGAAGCCTATGGTCCATCATGCGTACCTCCCGAACTCATAGGCCGCTTCCAGCATCGTCCTGATATTCTCTTCAGGGACAAAATAGGGCATGACCCCGGTGCCAAAGAGGAACTTGCCGCCTGGCATGCCGGCGTCGAGCATGCGCTTGACCTCGGCCCGGATCTCTTCCCGGCTCCAGTCGATCAGCTTGATGTCGTTAATGACGCCGCAGGTGAGGGCCCGGCCGTTGATGATCCTCTTGCCCTCGGCGATATCGTCCCAGGGGCTCAAGTAGTAGACGCCAAGACCGGTGCGCTCGAGCACGGTGTCGATCACCTTGTTGAAGGCCGACATACCGCAGTAGTAGACCATACCTGCTGTGCCCACCGCAGAAATGTCCTTTTCGATCCAGGGCAGGGAGTGGGCCAGGAAGAACTTCATCGGCACCGTATCCAGGGAGCCGAAGGGGTTGGAATAGACCAGGACGTCCGCCCCGCCATCCCGGTAGGCCTTGACCTCCTTGACAAAGAAGTCATGGCACTTGGCAAGCAGCGCCTCCCGCAGCTCTGCCGGGCCGAAGAAGAGGAGCTCCATCCACTTCTCCATGCCCATCAGCATGGCAGGGATGGTCATGGAGGAGGAGATATAGGCGCAGATCGGCGACTTGCCGCCCGCCTCCCGCTTCAGGATATTCAGGCATTGCTGCTCTTCGGCAAAGGCCGGGTGCGCGGTCAGGTCGGCCGGGACTTCGAGCCGCTCGATGTCGTCATAGGTCTTGATCACGAACTCTTCGACATTGGGCGGGCCGTGTTTGGCATAGAGTATCTTCCGGCAACCCAGGAGTTCCGCCTCCTTGCCGACGTAAAACAGGCTCCAGAGGTTGTCATGGCCGTATTTCTCCTGCATCCGGAGCTGGGACTCGGCCACGTATTCGCCTTTGGAATAATACTCTTCGGGCGACATGCCCATCTCCTTGGCGCCCTGGTCGATCATATTACAAAAGACCGGGATGCGGTCGGATTTCTCCCCCTTGATGGCGGCAACCAATCGATCCATACCGGTAATCATCTCTCCACCTCCCCGATCAAGTCGCTGATCACCTTGCCGGCGGTGACGCCGTCGCTGGCCCAGGCATCGGCCTGCACCGTCCGGTAGAGCGTATCGTCAAAGCGGAACGGCGCCCCGCCGACGATGATCCGGATCCTGCCCTCGAGCCCCCTCTCTTGCAAGAGCCTCCGTACCGCCAGGCTGCCGTTCTCGCCGCGGGCGGTGTGGACCATCATGGCGGAGATGCCGATCACCTGGGCCTTGCGGCCCACCGCCTCGTCGACAAAGTGTTCGGGCGAGACGTTGACGCCGAGGTCGGTCACCTCCATCATCCGCGCCTTGAGGCAGCCGATGACGATCCGTTTGCCCAGGGAGTGCATGTCGCCCTGGGCCGTGCCGATGACCACCGTGCCTGCGCACTGCGGGGCCTTTTGGAACTTGCCGATCATCTCCGCCGTCACCGTGTCGGCAATCTGGGCGGTCATGAAGTGCTGGGCCAGGTTGGCATCCATGTTCTCGCTGATCGACTTGACCATCAGGTCCAAGGCTGGCAGGACCACCTCAAACACCACCTGCTCCGGGGTCACCCCCTGCTTAACTGCATCATGGACGACCCGAAGGGCCTGGTCGCGGTCGGTGTCGAAGATGGCCTCGTTGTACGCCTTGATGATTGTATCCAGCATGACGGTTCTCCCATTTAATTAGCAGAATTCAGAAGACAGGATTCAGGAGGCGGCGTGAATACGCATCCAGGAGTCGGCTGACCCATCCAGCAACTGATTCAACTCGCTAATCTCCATAATCAAGATCCTGGGCCAGAATACGGTAAACCCAAGCATAAAGAGGCGGGCCTTTTGCCATACCAGCAAATCTTGAAATGTCATCGCCCCCTGCCCCATTCTGTCCCCTGTCTTCAAAATTATGTCTTCTGACTTCTTAATTACCCATCGGTATCGGTCTCAGGTACAGGTTCTCCACGAAGCGGTCATCAAAGCCTTGAACGACAGAGAGATTGAGGATCCGGCACCTCTTTCGTATCGGTTCCAGAACTTCGGAGCCGCGCGCAGCAACCAGGATCATTTCGCAACCCGCCAGGGCCGTGTTGCCGCAGAGTTCGACCCCTTCCGCCTGAATGGCGGGCAAGAGGCCGATGGCCTGGCCGTTACCGATGTCAAGATAGCGACCGAAAGCCCCGCAGACACAGACCCGCCGCAAATCCTGCACCCGCAGGCCAGACTGCGCGGCAAGACACTGAATCCCGGCGCCGATGGCCGCCTTGGCCCGTTGCAAGGCATCGATGTCCTGGCTGTTCAGGGTGATCCCCTGGGGCAACCTGAGCGGCGCAGCTCCGGCCCCCTGCCCTTGGGCAAGAAACCTGCCGTTCTGCTTTAATTCGCCCGCCCCAAGCAGCGCCGCCACCATATCCACCAGGCCGGAACCACAGATGCCTCGCGCCGTACCGCCACCCAGGACGCTGACCTCAAGAGCCGAGTCCTCGCCCAGACGGCAGGCCCGGTAGATGGCCCCCGGCTCGGCCGGCATCCCGCAGCTGATCCCGCACCCCTCAAACGCTGGCCCACCGGCGGCGGAGGTCACCCAAACGGTCATGCCATCCCAGAGGGCCATCTCGGAGTTGGTGCCGAAATCGATGAGCAGCGACCCTGGCGGGCCTTGCGTCAGGCCGGTGGCCAGCACCCCGGCCAACAGGTCTGAGCCAACGAATCCGGCCAGCGGTTGCACCACCTGCACCGGGATGCCAGGCTCCACTCCCCAGGCGGCGCACCACCCGTTCGTCTCGCCCACCGGACAATCGACCTCGCGCATCCAGTTATCAGGCATGAGCAGCAGGTCCTGATTCCTGGCCGTCAACAGGCAGAGCATGGGGGTATTGCCGACAATGGCCACCTGCCGGATTGCCTTCGGGTCGAGCCCTTCTCGGGCGGTGATGTCGGCAAGGGCCTCGCCGATGGCCGTAACGGCCAGCCCGCCGATCTCCTCAGCCCGCTTGGCCGAGTCGGCGGCGGCCAGCAGCCGGCTTAAAACATCCGCCCCGAAGACGCGCTGCGGGTTGAGCCCCAACCGCCCGGCGACCCGCCTGCCTGTGCTTAGCTCCAAGAGGGAGACCCGGATCTGGGTGGTGCCGAGATCGACAGCCACCCCATAGCCGCTCTCGCCTTGCCTCCTCATAAACCCAGTGCCGGACCATTCCGGCAGGTATTCCGCCTCCAGCAAGGACCGCCAGTTGGAAGATAGCGCCGGATCGGCCATGGATAGGCGAACTTCCTGCAACGGCCGCACCTGGCAGGCCAAACGCACCCCTTGGCCGATCTCCCCCTGGCCCAACCGGCATAGCTCGGTGGCAGTGGGCGGCGTGACCTCGCCATGCTCAATCTTGATCCGGCACTGGCCGCAGGCGCCGACCCCGCCGCAGGACGAGCGCACCCGCAGGCTGGTGGCGTCAAGAATCTCTCTGACCGACGGCCCTGGAGTGAAGGGGATGCGTGTCTCGCTGCCGCCCAGGGCGACAATGAGGTGGTGCCCCAAGCCGGTCGCGGCACTCCGCTCGCTACTGGCCATTCTTCTTCTCCAGTGCCGCTATCCGTTCTTTCAGTTCCGCCATCCGCAACTCCCGGCCGACAAAAACCTTGTTCATCTGCTCCAGTTCGTAATTCCGCCGTTCCAGTTGCCGGGTCCGCTCCCCTACTCGCTGCTCCAGTTCTTGGTTCAGTTCTCGGATAGCCATCACCGCCAGCTGGCGTTCAATCATGAGGCCGAGCTGCCTCCCCAGGGTGTTGAGCAGCTCCCGCTCCTCCTTGAGGAACGGCCCCTCGTCGCTTGCCGCTCTCTCCTCCAAGTAGCAGACTTCGAGCGTGGCGGCGGCTGAGTCATGGGTTGTCAGATCGACGGCCTGCCGCCAATCCGTCCGGCGGAACATGGGGGAGGAGAACTCCCTGCCCGCGTAAGTGATCCTGGCGCAGGCTATCTCCGGATACTGCCAGCCCGCCGGGATGAGCCCCACTGCCGCCTGCAGCATCTCGTCGATTGATAGGCCTGATTCCGCGGCCAGGCTGGCAATGGCATAGAGGCATTGCAACTCCTTGAGCCGTGCCGACAGATCCGCGGTCCGCGCGGCCACCAACGCTTCCAGGTGATCGCGATGCAGCTCCAGCTCTCGCCGGTAGCTGTCCATCTCGAGGAAGATCTTCACCTTGCCGACGAGAATCTCCGGCAAGTAGGGCTTGGTCAGGTAATCCACCCCGCCGGCCGCATAGCCTTTGAAGACGTGCTCATCGTCATAGTAGGCGGCGGTGAGGAAGATGATGGGGATCAAACGGGTTTTCAGGTCGCCGCGCAGGTAGGCGGCCAGCTCGTAGCCGGTCATCCCCGGCATCTGCACGTCCAGGATGGCCACGGCGAAATCGTGGTCCAGGGTGGCGGCCAGAGCCTCGTTGCCACTCTCCGCCTCGATCACCACCGCCTCCACTTGGCGCAGGACCTGCCGGAGGGCGACGAGGTTCGCCTTCTTGTCATCGACGATCAAAATCTTCTGTCCCGTGGTCATCTCAACCCCCATCCCTTTTGCCTCGCCCATGGCCGGGCGTGTCAGCAGTACCGCCCGCCAAGTCCGGCCAACCGCCGCCCAATCGCCCCGGCAGTCAGCACCTCATCCGCACAACCGTCGTCAATCGCCGCCTGGGGCATGACCGGGCACTTGGCCTCGGCCGGGTCCTGGACCATGGTCAGCCCGCCAGCCTCCCTCACCGCCCGCAAACCCTTGACACCATCGCTGTTGGCTCCTGACAGGAGCACGGCGGCCAGCCCTTCCTCCCAGACTTCCGCCGCGCTCTCGAAGAGCACATCGATGGAGGGCCGCGACCAGTTCACCCGCTCGGCCAGGGACAGGGCGACGGTACCCTCCCGCTCCACCAGCATATGGTAGTTGGCGGGCGCGGTATAGATCCGCCCAGGCACGATTTCCGCCTTGTCGCAGGGCTCGACCACCGGCAGGCGTGACACGCCGGCAAGGTGCACGGCAAAAAAACCACCGTCGCTGGCGTGCAGGTGCTGGACCACCAGGAGCGGCAGGGCGAAATCCCTGGGGAGCATGGCGAGGATAATCGTAAGCGCCTCGACGCCGCCTGCCGAGCCGCCGATGACGACGGCCTTGTACTCTCTGCCCATCACCGCCGGCCGGCCACTCCTAGCCCCACCGCTCACGATGCTGCCTTTTTCTTGTATATTTTCGCCCTCTTATCCACCACCTCGTACAGGTCGCACACCTCGGTGAATTGGAGGTCCTCCTTGGTGCCGAGGCAGAGGAAACCGCCATGGACCAGGCTGTCGGTGAAGATCCCCAAGGCCCGGTTCTGCAGCTCGCGGTTGAAGTAGATCAGGACATTGCGGCAGAAGATCAGGTGCATCTCGCCGAAGGCCTCGTCGCCTGCCAGGTTGTGGTTGGCAAAGGTGATGCGCTCCTTCAAGGAACCGTCCATGGCTACCGCCTCGTAGTGGGCATGATAGTACTCGGAAAACGAGCCCTTGCCGCCAGCCTGCTGGTAGTTGCGGGTGGCCTCCTTCACCTTGCTGATCTCATAGACCCCGTCCCGGGCTTGGGCCAGGGAGTCGTCGTTGAAGTCGGTGGCATAGATGGTCGTCCGGTGGTAGAGCCCTTCCTCCTTGAGGACGATGGCCAGGGAATAGGCTTCCTCGCCGGTGGCGCACCCGGCGTGCCAGACCTTGACGTGGGGCCAGGTCCTGAGCAGCGGCACCACCCGCTCCCGGACGCTGCGGTAGACCGCCGGGTCGCGGAACAGCTCGGTGACCGAGATCGAGAAGTAGCGGACCAGCCGCGAGAAGAACTCCTGATCGTGGAGGAGCTTCGGGATCATCTCGGACACCGACAAGCAGCCGGACGACGACAGAAACTGCCTGATCCGGCGCTCGATGGAGGCCCTGGCATAGGACCGGAAATCATAGCCGTAGCGCCGGAAGATGGCCTCCAGCAGCAGGTCGATCTCAATCAACTCGGTCTTGGCTTTTTGCATGGCCTGCCTTTGAGTCAGCAAAGGGATCGGTTCTTTTTCCCTATTTGGATCGCGCAGAGGCGCAGGGACGCAGAGGTTTATATTGAGTCCTCAAGTCCCTTAACGCACCGGGTTATCCCGGATTTCAGCAATGCCTCGCCAAAATTCAACAGATACCCGAGCTTGCATCCCGTCAACCTCAGGTAGGTCTGGAGTTGCTTTTTGTGTGCCGCTGTAACCCGTTGGATAGACTTCAACTCAAGAATAACCTTACCCTCCACGATGACGTCTGCCCGGAAACCTTCCTCAAACTTGACCCCCTTGTCCTCAATTGACACGGGTACCTGCTCAACTTTCAGACCTCTATCCAGCACCTCACTGACCAGCACAATTTCGTAGACCGTCTCGAGAAGTCCAGGGCCAAGCTCTCGATGGACGGCAATGGCTGACTCGATCACGATCGTCCCTATCTCATTTTCTGTCATTCTCTGCGCCTCCGCGCCTCTGCGCGAGCCAAGCCCTCACCGGTAGAGCCAAACGCGCAGCATGGAGAGCAGCCGTTTCTGATCCACCGGCTTGGGCAGATAGTCGTTGGCCCCGGCGGCCAAGCACTTCTCGCGGTCTTCCGGCATGGCCTTAGCCGTCAGGGCGATTATCGGCAGGCCCCGGAAGCACTCCTGGCTGCGGATGCGGCGCATGGCCTCGTAGCCGTCCATCCCCGGCATCATGATGTCCATCAGCACCAAATCAATATCGGGATGCCCGGCCAAGAGCGTAAGGGCCTTCTCGCCGTCCGCGGCCTTCAGGGTCTGCATGCCGCGCTCGGCCAGGAAGCGAGACATGGCAAAGGTAGTGCGCATGTCGTCGTCGACGATGAGCACCTTCTTGTCCCGCAGCAGGGCGTCGCTGTCATGGAGATCCCGGATGATCTTGCGCTGCGGGTCGGGCATTTGGTCCACCACCCGGTGCAGGAAGAGCGAGACCTCGTCCAAGAGCCTCTCCTGGGAGCGGACATCCTTGATGATGACCGATTCGGCATGCTCGTGGAGGGCCAGCTCCTCCTCGCTGGAAAGCTCGCGGCAGGTGTTGACGATCACCGGCGGCAGGGAAATCTGCTCCTGCTCCAGTTGCTCCAAGAGCTCGAGACCTCCCATGTCGGGCAGACCAAGGTCCAGGACCACGCAATCGTAGCCGCCAGCCCGCAGCGCCGCCATGGCCTCGCCGCCGGTGGCTGCCTGGTCCACCGTGACCTCGCCGCCGTCGCTGATCAACTTGGCGGTATGGCGGCTGGTCACCGCGTCGTCCTCCACCAGGAGTACGCGCCAGGGCTTGCCGGCCGTCACCTGTTCCAGCCGGTGGAAGATTGACTCCAGATCCTCCTGGCTCAGCGGCTTGGTGGCGTAGCCGATGGCCCCCCGGCGCCCCGCCTCGACCGGGAAATCCTCGATGGAGGCCATATGGACCGGGATATGCCGGGTGGCAATGTTCTCCTTGAGGGCGCTGAGCACGGCCCAGCCGTCGATGCCCGGCAAACGGATGTCGAGGATGATGGCGGCCGGCTGGTACTGAGCCGCAAGCTCCAGGCCCAGTTCGCCGGTGGGAGCGGCCAGGCACTTGAAGCCCTTGTCGCGGCACTTGTCGTGCAGGAGGCGGGCAAAGGTCGGGTCGTCCTCGATCACCAGGATGGCCCGGTCCCCTGGCTGCAGGGTGTCGCGGTCGTCCTCGATCTGCACGACGGTGGCGCGCTGCCGCACCACGTGGTCACCGTGGCCTGCGCCTGCCCTGGCCACGGTGGACTGGACGGCAGAGCTCGGCGTTTCCTGCTGCCCCTCGCCAGGGCTGGTGGGCAGGTAGACGGTGAAGGTCGAGCCCTTGCCCAGCTCGCTCTCCACCTGGATCTCGCCGCCCAGGCAGCGGGCGAGCTCCCTGGAGATGGAGAGCCCAAGGCCGGTGCCGCCGAACTTCCTGGCCGTGCCGCCTTCCACCTGCTGGAAGGCCTCGAAGATGCGCTGGTGATTCTCCGGGGTGATGCCGATGCCGGTATCGCGAACCGCAACGGCCAGGCAGCGGTCCGGGGGAAGGCCGCGGCGCTGCAGGACCGTCCGCGGCCCGGGCCGGGCAAAGGTCACGGTGACGCCGCCCGTCTCGGTAAACTTGATGGCGTTGGAGAGCAGGTTCCGGATGACCTGCTCGATGCGTTTACGGTCGCTCATCATCTCCGGCGGGACGTCCTCTTCCACCACCACCGCCAGGGTGAGCCCCTTCTTCTCCGCCATATGGCCGAATGAGCTCCGCACCCCCTCCGCCAGGTCCTCGATCCGCACAGGGCCCAGCTGGAGCTCCATGCGCCCGGCCTCGATCTTGGAGAGGTCCAGGATCTCGTTGATCAGGCTCAGGAGATCGCTGCCGCTGCCGTGGATGATCCGCGCCGCCTCGACCTGATCCTCGCTCAGGTTGCCGCCCTTGTTCTCGAAGAGCGACTGGGAGAGAAGCAGCAGACTGTTCAACGGCGTCCGCAGCTCGTGGCTCATGTTGGCCAGGAACTCCGACTTGTACTTGCTGGCCAAGGCCAGATCCTTAGCCTGCGCTTCAATGGCGCTCCGCGCCGCCTCCACCTCGCGTTTCTGGCGGTCAAGGAGGTCGTTTTTCTCCTCCAGCTCTTCGTTGGTTACCTGTAGCTCCTCCTGCTGGCTCTTCAAGGCCTCTTCCGAGGCCCGCAAGGCGCTGGTCTGCTCCTCCAGTTCCTCGTTGGTGGCCTGGAGTTCCTTCTGCTGGGCCTGGAGCTCTTCGGCAAGGACCTGGGACTCCTGGAGGCTCCTGGCCAGCTTCATCCTGCCCTCGGCGCTCTCAAAGGCCAGGGCCAAGGCCGGCATGGCTAAAGCGAGATACTCCATCTGCAGGTCGGTCACCTCGCTCAAGGTGCCCACTTCGACGACGCCTTTGAGCCGCCCCTCGTAGATGAACGGCATAACGCAGATCGCGCGGGGGCTGTGCTCGCCGAGACCTGAGGTGACCTTGATGTAGTCGTCCGGCACGTTGTGGATCAGAATCGGCTTCCTCTCTAACGCCGCCTGGCCCACCAGGCCTTCGCCCAGATGAAAGACGTTGGACAGGTTCTTGCGCTTGCTGTAGGCGTAGCTTGCCTGCAGCGACAGGCAAGCGCCAGGTTCCTCCTCGGCCAGGTAGATGGCACCGACCTGGGCATCCAGGGTGGTGGCGATCTCGGAGATCGCCTTGGCGGCCAGGGTGGCAATATCCGGATCGCCGACCATGCCCTGGTTGAGCCGGGCAAGTCCTGACTTCAGCCAGTCCTGGCGCTGCAGGTTATCCCGGTTGTCACGCAGGGCCCGGCTCATGCGCTGCAGGGCAAGCCCCAGGGTGTCGCGTCCGGAGCGGGGCTCCACCGACACCGAGTAGTCGCTACGCGAGATCCTCTCCGCCTGATTAGCCACCTCATTGAGCGTTGCCACCATGTCCTGAAGGGCCTGAATCAGCTCATCCTCCGCCCCGCGCTTTTCCAGAGTGACGGCAAGGTTGCCGGCGGCAATCTCGCGGGCCGCGCCGGTGATCTCCCGCAGGGTGTTGATCAGCACCGTAAGCGCCGAGCTGATGTCGTCAAAGACCTTTTTTACCGCCGCGGTATCGGCGTCAGCCGGTTCGGTTTCTACCGCCAGGGTGACATTGCCCAGGCTCAGCCTGGCAAGGCACTCCACCAGTTTCTGGGTCTCCACCTCCTGGTAGCTGACCACCTTGGCCGCCACCCTGGCCGCCTGCCGGATGGAGGTCTGGTCGCTGATCACCTCGAAGGCCCCGATGATCCTGCCCTGTTCGTCACGGAGGGGAGTGCCGCTGTAGGCAAAATCCAGATCCACGCCGCTGGCCGGATGGGCGTCGGTCTCGGAGTTGGCTGGCCGGCCTTCCCCCATGGCCCGGCCGCAGGCGCAGCGCTCGGTTCGGCAGTCCCCGGTCTGGAAGTAGTCGTAGCAACGGGTGCCGATGAGTTGGCCCGGCACCTTGCCGCCAAGCTTGGCCCCCAGTTCGTTGATGTACCGGATGGTGAAGTCGGTATCGATGATCATGGCCGGGGCCGGCATGACGTCCAGCAGGCCCACCAGCCGGGAGATGGTGTGGTTGACCCCCTCGACGATGGTCCGGAAATCCCCCTGGTGGCGGGCGGCATCGGCGCGGGTGGCGAGATTGCCCTCCACCGCCGCCCGGGAGAGCCTGGACCCGTCGGCGACCATGGCCTTGATTGCCGCCACCATGGTGTTCATGGCCTGCAGCAATAGGCCAAACTCATCGCCTCGTGTCTCGGTCAAGGCGGCGGCCACCCCATCGAGATCGCCAGCCGCAATGCTGTTGGCAGCGTGGACGCATTGCCTGAGTGGCCTGGTGATCCGCAGGTAGATAGCAATGCCGATCAATACGGCAAGCCCGATGGCCAGGCCGCCGAAGGCAAACATGGCCATCTGCGCCTGGTGGGCCGCCTCGTCGGTCTTCGCGAAGCGTTTGACCGTGCGTTCTTCGCTGTGGTGAATCAAGGCGTCCGTCTCCTTGATCCATTGCCGCATGGCAGCCTCGGCTTTGCCGCGGTCAAGCCGGATCGCCTCGGCTGTGCTTGCAACCAAGGTCAGGGCAATCACCTCATCCTGCAAGGCCAGGGCTTGGGCGGCAGTGGCCTCCAGGGTGCGGAGCAGCTCAAAGCCCAGGGTGTCATCCGGCGAGATGCGTTGTTTCACCCCGGCCGCGGACTTGAGGTAGCTGTCCTTGGCGGCGGCGACTCGTGCCTGCGCCTCGCTGATCTCTTCGATGGAGCCATCGGAGTAGGCCAAGGCCATAATATCCTGGACGGCGATGGCCCGCTCCCGGGCGCTGCCGATCATGTCGTTGGCCATCTGCAGCCGGACATTGTTGGTATTGACGATCCGATCCAAGGTGTCGTGAGAAACATGGTCCTGACGCAGACTGACCCCGATGATGAGCACCATGCAAGCAAGGACCAGGACAAACCCTGCGGCCAGCTGCGCTCCTACCTTCATATCTCTGAACATGGCCGTGTTCTCCTTTCATCCATTGATAAATGCCGAGGAAAAGAGAATTCAGAATACCGGACAACTACGCCTTCCTGACGTTTATCGAATTCCGTCTTCTGTCTACTGAATTCTGAATTCCGTCTCCTAACTCCTCTCCTCCAGTTCCCGGAGCTTCTCCTTCAGCTCAACCATCCTGATCTCCCGGCCTACGAACATCTTGTTGGCCCGTTCCAGCTCCGCGCTCTTCTTCTCCAGTTCGTCCGTCCGCTTCTTTACCCGCTCTTCCAGGGATTCGTTGAGTTTCTGGATCTCGGCCTCGGCCCTCTTGCGCTCGGTGATGTCGAAGAAGGTGGCCAAAATATCGCCAGCCATGGTGGTGCCCGAGACCAGCACGGTGCGCACCTCGCCACTCTTGCAGGTGATCTGGTACTCCAGCGATTCGAAATCGGTCCTGGTCCTCGCAGCCTTACTAACCGCCGCCTCCCAGGTCGTCAGCACCCATTGCCGGTAGCCGGGATCGGGATAGGCGAGCCGCCACCAGTCGCCAAGGGTCGGCACCTCTGCCTGGCTGTAGCCGAAGTCCTGGACAAAACGGCGGTTCACCGCAGAGATAACGCCCTCATGGCTGGCCAGGCCCAACGGCAACGGGGCCTTGTCGAAAAGCTGCCGGAAACGAGCCTCGCTCTCGCTCAGTTCCCGGTCCCGGGCCGACAAGGCGTCGAGCATGGCGTTGAACTCCCGGGCCAGCAAGGCCGCCTCGTCATTGCCGCTTAGCTGCGAACGGGCCGAGTGGTTTCCGGCATGGACCAGGCCGATGGTCTCCTGCACCGCATAGAGCCGCTTGGTGAGACGGCGGCCCATCCGCCAGGCGATCCCCGCCCCGATGACAATGGCCGCCAGGGCGTAGAGCACGCCATTACGGGTAATCTTGCCGAGCTCATGGCCAGAGGTCTTTTGACCAAGACCGATGCGCGCCCAGCCCACCAGCCGGCCTTCGAGCCGGGCCGGTATCGCCACGTCCACCAGGAGCGACGTTCTGCTGAATAACGTCAGCTCCCCCTCTTTGGGCAGGTCCAGCAGATACTGTCCCCGCCGGGACGGATCGGTATGGGCCAGGATATGACCGCCTTCGTCGCTCAGGATCGCAAAAACAAGGTCAGGATAACGGCGCTGGACCTCCACCAATTCCTGCAGTCCGGCAAGGTCGTCAGCCGCCAGCCAGACCGCCGCCGAGGTGGCCATGGCCTCGGCCAGGGCCTTGGCATCCTCCGCCTGATGATCGAGAAGCATGGCCCGCTGCCGCACCGTGAGATCGATAACGAACAGGGTCATCATCACCGCGTGGACCAAGGCCACGCTGAGTACCAGCCGGCCACGCAGGGTGTCGAAGAGAAAGGTATGGATCCCCGGCAGGCTCATTTTGCCTCCACCGGGCGCACCTCCCGCTCGAAGCGCTCGACGTAGACTCGCACAACGTCGTAGTCCTGGTCGGTGGCCGCCGTAAAACGGGCGGTCTCCATCCCGGCCAGGATCGCCCGCCCCCCTTCGCTCTCATTGAGCCCGATCAGCTTTTGCTGCACTTGGTCCCGGATGGCCGTAGGCAGGTCGTTGCGGATCATCACCGAGTTACTGATCAACGGTTCGGTCTCCCACATGACCTTTAGCTCGGCGGCCTCGGCGGGATGATCCTTCTGGAAGGCCCGCCACGGCGGCGGCCAGGTGGCTCCGGCGGCGGTCTTTTGCAGGTAGGCATTCATGATCGACGACTCCTGGGAACCGACATAGCGGTTGTCGATCTCCCGGTTGACGTCGATCCCATGGGTATGGAGGAAATACTGGGGCATGATGCAGGCCGCGAGCGCCGTGGGGGACGGATAACTGACCGCCTGGCCCCTGAGCTCGGAGGGTTCTCTGACGACGCTATCCTTGCGCAGGATGAAGATACCCTTGAAGTCCTCAGGTGAGCCCGCCATGGCGATGACATGATAGCCAGCCTTCATGGCCTGCAGGGTCTGCCACGGATTGGGCAGGAGAAATTCGGGCTTGCGGGCTTGATACTTTTCCTCGAAGCTGGCGTAATCTTTCGAGGCCTCAAGGGAGAGTCGCCCCTCTTTGAGCGCCCCATTCAGGTACTCGACGAGCGGCTGGTAGGCCTGGGTCAACTTGGCCGGATTGTGCAGGGGGTGGATGGCGAAACGATACTCCGGCACCCGTGCGGCCGGAGGCTTGGCGCTGTAGATTGGCCCCGCGTCTGGCGGCGGCTCATCGCAGCCGGCAACCAAAAACAAAAACAGCAGGGCGGCTATGGGTGCGTATCTCCTCATGGGCATCTCCTCTCATTCTGTTGGCCCTCAGCCCCGAACATCCCTCGCCCGCCGGAAGAGTGTGGCCACAGGCCGGGTGAGGCCAGCCCCGGACCAAGAAGCGATATTGCCGAACGGAGCATCAAAGGCCACGGCTCACTTCCTCACCCTGGGCCATGGCTTCCAAGTCCTTGATCTTTTCTTTAAGTTCCGCCATCCTGAGCTCCCGGCCGATAAATACCTTATTGACCTTGTCGAGTTCCGCGTTCTTTCGTTCCAGCGCTGCTGTTCGTTCACGCACTATCTCTTCGAGCTGCTCCCGGTACCGGGTCAACTCCACCTCGGCCCGTTGGCGCTCGGCGATCTCCTGCTCGAGCATACGATTTGCCTGGATCAACTCCGCAGTCCGTTGGCTGACCAGGTACTCCAGGCGCTCCGTCAGCTCATGGAGGCGCAAATGGATCTTGACCCGCGCCAGCACCTCCTCGGAGGCAAACGGCTTGATGATGTAATCCTGGCCCCCGGCCTCAAAACCTTTGACCTTGTCGACCACCTCTCCCAGCCCGCTGATGAACAACACCGGGATATCGCGGCTCCAGGCCTCCGCCTTCAAACGGCGGCAGACTTCGAAGCCGTCCATCTCCGGCATCTTGACATCCAAGAGGATCAGGTCCGGGGCCTTGGCCGCCACGGAACGCAGCGCCAACGCGCCGTTCTTGGCTGGCCGCACGCGATAGCCGTGCTCGCTGAGGATGTTAGACAAAAGCTGGAGGTTGGCCGAGGCATCATCGACCACCAGGATCTCGGGGGGTGCTGTTCTTTCTCTCTCATCTCCACTCATGCTGCTTCTCCTGGCAATCCGTCGGCGAGACGGGCCACGGCACTCTCCATCAGGCTCTGCAACCGGTCGTACTCAAAATCCACGGCCAACCCTTTCAAGATCCTCGCGGTCGCGGCATCAAGGGAGGCGCATTGTTCGATCAACTCCAGTGTCCGGGCCGTATCCAACTCATCCACGGCCTGATGCAATTGACGACACAACGCTACCGGGAAGGCTGCCAGTTGGACGGCGAGCGCTTCACCGCCTCCTCCTGGGGCGCCAGCGGCCACCGCTTCCCCGCCATAGCGATATTTGAGCCCGAGATGCCGGGCCATGGCCTCGAATATCTCCGTCTCCTGGTAGGGCTTGCGGATAAAATCGTCGCAACCGGCAGCCAGGATTTCCCGCCGCTCCTCCTCCAGGGCATGGGCGGTGAGGGCGATGATTTTGGTGCGGGCGCCCGCCTCGGTGGCCTTGATGCGGCGGCTGGCCTCCATGCCGTCCATCACCGGCATCCGGATGTCCATCCAGATCAGGTCGGGGTGCCACGCGGCACAGATCTCCACGGCCTCCTTACCGTTGACTGCCTCCCGCAACTCAAGGCCAAGGGGCTCCAGCAGCTTGTGCAGCAGGAGGCGGTTCTCGGGCTGGTCTTCGACGATGAGAATCCGGGAGCGGGGTGAGTCGTCGGCAAGGGCTGTGACGCGGCGATTTCCCAGCCCGCTCAGGAGCTCCTCTCCCCCCTTTCCAGGTGCCGCAGGTATCTGGAAGTAAAACAGCGAACCCTTGCCGACCTCGCTTTCGACCCCAATCCTGCCCCCCATCAACTCCACAAACTGCTTACTGATGGCCAGCCCCAAACCGGTGCCGCCTTCCGTAGAGGAACGGCTGCCCACCTGGACAAAGGGTTGGAATAGCCGAGCGCTGTCCTCCGGGCTGATGCCGGCTCCGGTGTCCTCCACCTCGAAACGCAGCCACCCCCCTGCCAGGGCCGCCCCGCTGCCGCCGCGCACCCGTAGGATCACCTCGCCACTCTTGGTGTACTTGATGGCGTTGCCCAGCAGATTGATCAACACCTGCCGCAACTTACCCTGGTCCACCGTGACATAGCGAGGCTGCTCGGGCGACTGCTCGATAAGAAAGCGTAAACCCTTTTCCACCGCCTGGACACCCATCAATGAACGTATTTGCTCCATGAGTTGATAGAGGTCAGTGTTGAGCTCCTCCAGCTCGACGCGGCCGGCCTCGATCTTGGAGATGTCGAGCACGTTGTTGATCAGATTCAACAGATGCTCGCCGCTCCGGGTGATGATGCCCAAATTATCCTTCATGTCGGCTGTTGCTGCCGGGGTGTTGCTCATCATCCGGGAAAAGCCGAGAATGGCGTTCAGTGGGGTCCGCAGCTCGTGGCTCATGCTGGCCAGGAAGACACTCTTGGCCCGGCTGGCCGCTTCGGCCTGCTCTTTGGCCTCGATGGCTCGGGCCTTGGCCCGCCGCGCCGATTCCGCCACCAGCGAGATAAGCACGCAGTTGAACAGAAAGGCGAACATCCCCAGCCGGTCTCCGAAATCTTTGATGAAGGGGCGCGGCGCCAGGATCGGCCAGGCGTAGATGGCAATGAGGCAGGAGGCGCCAGCGGAAAAAAATCCCATCAACCAGCCGCCATAGAGGGCAACGACCATTACCGCCGGGTAGAAGGTCACCCAGACGATACGGGTCTCCAGAGCGCCCAGGAATACCTTCCGCACAAAAATGGCGGCCGCCATGGCAAGCAGCAGCATGGCGAGCTTACGCATGATCACTGACAATAGCGATTGCTGGGGCTGGTTCATGACGAAAACTCCATTGCCGGACCCACAGGGCACGATGTGTTTCACGTGTCGAGATACTCCCTCATGCCAAGCCATTTCTCTCTGTGCCTCCCCTTGTGTCGACCTGCCTCTTGGCCCTGAACTAGCCCCTTATCAACCCTGGTCACTCTTTCCGCCATCCAGGGCCTTGCGGACAAATTCCGCCAGCTCCCGGCGCAGGACCGGCTTTCTGAGGATGGCGTAAATGCCCACGGCCTTGGTTTGGATGCCATCGAGAAGCTCACTGAAGCCGGTGCAGAGGACGATGGGGATGTCCTGCCTGGTGGCATGGATCCGCTGAGCGAGCTCGAGGCCGGTCAGGGCTGGCATAGTCATGTCGGTGAGGACCAGATCGAAGTCGCGGGGGGCGGCCTGAAACACCGCCAGGGCCTCAGCGCTGCTGGTCAGGGCGGTAACCTGGTAACCCAGGTGTTCCAGGTTGGTGGCCTCCAGGTCGCTGATGGTCTTCTCATCGTCGACAATCAACACCCGTTCCGTGCCCCGCGGCAACGGTTTAACCACCGCCGGCGGCTCGTGCGCCGGGGTGGAGACGAGCTTCGGCAGGTAGACCCGGAAGGTGGAACCTATCCCCAATTCGCTGTACACGGAGATATGCCCGCCATACTCCTTGACGATCCCATGGACCACAGAAAGGCCAAAGCCGGTCCCCTCGCCCGGTTTCTTGGTGGTAAAATAGGGGTCGAAGATCCGCGCCATGGTCAACTCGTCGATGCCGGTGCCGGTATCGCTCACCTCCATCAGCAGGTAAGCGCCAGGGGTGAGCGCCAGACCGTTGACTTTGGGATCGTCGCGCTCAAGCTGGATCGAGCGCAGGGAAACGGCCAGCACACCTCCCTTCTCGCGCATGGCATGGTAGGCATTGGTGCAGAGGTTCATCACCACCTGGTGAATCTGGGTGGCATCGGCCAGCACCACGCCACAATCGGAGGGGATATCCTGGCGGATCTCGATGGTGGCCGGAAGGGAGGCGCGCAGCAGCTTGATGGCCTCCTTGATGATGAAGTGAGGCTCCAGCGGCTGGCGCTGGCTCTCCTTCTGGCGGCTGAAGGCCAGGATCTGCTGCACCAGCTCCTTGGCGCGGCCTCCGGCCATGATGACCTGCTTGAGGTTGTCGTAGATCCGGCTGTCCGGGGACATATCCTCCAGCGACATCTCGGCATAGCCCAGGATGGGGGTGAGGATATTGTTGAAGTCATGGGCGATGCCCCCGGCCAAGGTGCCGATGGCCTCCAGCTTCTGGGTCTGGATCAGACGCTTCTCCAACTCCTTCTGGGCGGTGATATCCTTGGCGAAATGGATATAACTCACCACCTTGCCATCAGAGTCAAGGATCGGCGACACCGAGACCTGAAAGATTCTGCCCAGGGCCTTATGCTCGATCTCACAGGAAAAACTCGCCGCCGTCTTCCTGGAAAGAAGAACCGGACAGACCGGGCAGGGACATTCCCCCTCCAGGAAGGCCTCATGACAGAACTTCCCCACCAGCTCCTCGCCAGGGGCTTGAGCGAGGCTGGCGTAGGCCTGCCGGTTGGCGCGGATAATCCGCAACTCGGGCGAGAGGATCAACGCGATATCGCCAATGGCCTCGAAACTGCGCTCCCACTCCTCCTTGGCCTGGATCAGGGCCTTTTCCGTGGCATCGCGCTCCGCCATGGCCTGTTCCAGCTCCGCCACCTTTTGCTCCAGCTTGGTGGCTACGATGGTGCTGTATTCCCGGAAATACTCGGCATCCGTCACCCCGCCGGTCACCACGGTCTTGAGGTTGCCGTTCTGCGCCAGGGCCGCTTCGACCTCAGCCCAGAGTTCGGCTGGCGGCTTGGGTTTGAAGATATAGGCGTCGGCGCCCAGGGAGGCGGCCAGGGCCAGATCTTTGTCTGCCTTGTAGGTGGCGGAATAGAAGATGAACGGCACGGTCTTCAGTACCGCATCCTCCTTGAGCTTTTTCAGGAATTGAAAGCCGTCCAGCACCGGCATCAGGGCGTCGGAGATGATCAGATCGGGACGGTGGGCTGCGGCGAGCTCGAAGCCCTGTTTCCCGTTTACCGCCTCCAGCACGTCATGGCCCTGCCGCTTGACCACAAGACTGAGCAACATGAGATCGTCATGGTTATCGTCAACCACCAGTACCTTCATCGTCCCATCCTCCTGAGAACGGCCTGGATTTCGCCCATGATCCGCAGCGGATCGACGGGCTTCTCGAAATAGCCGTTGCAGCCGGCGGCCAAGACCTGCTCCATGTCGCCACGCATGGCGTAGGAGGTGATGGCCATGATCGGCACTGAAGCATCGGCGCTTTCGGCCCGTATCCTCCTGGTCGCCTCCAGGCCGTCGATCCCCGGCAGGTCAATGTCCATGAGGATAAAATCAGGCTTCTCGCTCAAGGCGAGCATCACCCCCTCTTCTCCGCTGGCCGCGGCAATGATCTCGTAGCCGCTGCGCTCCAGAACGCAGCGGATGAGCTCCAAGTTGTCTCGATTATCTTCGATCACCAGCACGCGTTGCATGGGGACACCTCCATGGTTGTGAAAAGACAGAATCCGGAAGTCAGGATTCAGGAGTCAGCATATGTTTGTTAAGAAAACAGCTCCGGTGGGAAGGCCGGCTACCAGCAGCACTCTCCATCGATACGGACAAAGGGTGCTCATGCCCCTGGCCCATTCCTTGCCAGCCGCGCCGGTATGGCAAGCGTAAATTCGCTGCCCTGGCCATAGACGCTGGTGGCGCTCACCGTGCCGTCCAGTATCTCGCTGGCTATCTTGCGCACCAGATAGAGCCCCAAGCCGGTGCCCTTGGCCTGCATGTCATCCGGCAGCTGCAGACGGAGGAAGGAGGTGAAGAGTTTGGGCAGATCTTCCTCATGGATGCCGATGCCGGAGTCCCTGACCGAGATAACGACCATCTCGCCGCTGCCTTGGGCAAGGCCAGCCTTGACGGTGATCGTTCCGGTCCTGGTGAACTTGACGGCGTTGCCGACGAGGTTGATCAGACACTGGTAGAGACGGCGCCGGTCGGTGTACATGACCTGTGGCGCGGCCTCCACCTGCAGGGTTATCCCCTTGGCCGCCATCTCCGCTTCGCTCAACCGCGCGACCTCGGTGACAAGGTCGGCGAGATTGAATTCCTCAGGCATCGTCTCCAGTTTTCCCGCCTCGACCTTGGAGATATCGATGAGGTCGTTGATCAGCGACAAAAGGTGCTTGCCGGTGCGCAGCACGATGGCCAGCTTGTCCTTCTGCTCGTCGTTCAAGGGGCCGAGCCATTCCTCAAGCACGATGCTGGAAAAGCCGATGATGGAATTCAACGGGGTCCGCAATTCATGGCTCATGGAGGCGATGAACATGGATTTCAGGCGGTCGACATCCTGCAGCTTGTGGTTGGCCGCCTCAAGCTCGATGGTCTTCTGGTTCAAGTCCTCAACGATATTCATCAAGGCCCGTTGGCCATCCTCCACCTCCTGGGCCTTCCCCAACAGCTCGTCAGTGCGGGCGGCAACCCGCTGCTCCAGGGTCTCGTTGAACTGGCGGATCTCTTCCTCGATTCTCATGCGGTCCGTAATGTCCTGCACCGTGCCGAGGGAACGCAGGGGGGTGCCATCGTCACCATAGTGCGTTTCACCGCGCTCGTGCACGAACTTGATCCTGCCGTCGGCCATGAGCAGACGATGCACCACATCGTAAGGCCGCCTGGTTGCCAGAGAATTGGTGTACGCCTGATTCACCATCTCCCGGTCCTCGGGATGGATGGCCGCCAGGAAGGCCTCATAACTGACGCCAAAGGACGCCTGGTCAATCTCGAAGATCTGGTAGATCTCATCCGACCACACGAGAATATTGGCCGTGAGATCCAACTCCCAGCTGCCGACCTTGGCAAGGCGCTGGGCTTGCGTGAGCTGAGCTTCCCTGGCGGTCAAGGCTGTTTGCGTCTCCCGCAGCGCTGTACTTTCGTTGACGAGCTCTTGCCTGGACACCGTAATCTCCGCAAGCTTTGCCGTCATTGCATCAAAACCCCGGCCAAAGTCGCCTAACTCATCTCTGCTTGCCAGGTTGAGGCGATACCCGAGGTCGCCGCCAGACACCGACTGCACCCCTTCCTGCAGTTTGCGCAGGGAGAACCCGATGCCCTTGATGAGCCAGAAGGCAAGTCCCAGCATCGACAGGGCGAGCGCCAAACTAATGGCAACAGTCAGCGTCAAATGGAATTTGATCGCCTGTTGCATTGAACGAACCACCTCGTTATGCAGGGCATCGGTTTGAGGAATCATGGCCTGCAACTCGAGAATGAGCCGGTTGACCATGTTGGTCATGACCACTGCCGACAGCGGGTTGTCCTCAACTCGTTCCGGATGAGCGCCATAGGAGACAATCTCGGCAAACATCTGTCCGATTTTTTTGACATGGGCGCGAAGCGGGGCAAATCGGGAACCATCGGCGGAAGGGCCATAGACACTTGGCAGACCGTCCAGAAGCTGATTCATCATCGCATACTGATTGTTCCACTGGGTGGCGGCACGGTCGCCATGGGTGATCTCATACTCGTAGGTCAGTCCGACAAGACGAAAGACCGTCTGGGATATCTCCCCGGCCAACGCCCCTTGCGGGTACAGGTCGCCAATCACCTTGTAGGACCAATGGTCGATACTGGTGACCGTGACAAAAAAAACCAACGGCAACAGGGCGATAGCTGTCAGTTTTGTCTGAATCCGCACTCCCCCTCCTATTTCAGCATGGTGACAGCGTCCGGCCTGAGCGACTCCAAGGCCTCGCGATGGATAAAATTCAGATAGTTCGGGATGCGGGCCTTGGCCGCCATGCCGGTATCAATGGCCCACCGCGCCTCCTGCTCGAGGGAGAGGAACAGGGCCTGGCTCAAGACGATATCCCACTGATAGCTGCCGACAATTTCTGCGGCAGACCCCTCACTGATACCCATGGCCACAGAGATATGCTTTAAAGTCGCCGGGCTTTTTTCCTTCAGGAAATCAGCAGCTTTCAACAGCGCCGCGAGGACCGCCCTCACATTGGCAGGCCGCCCCTGAATCATACTGTTCATGGCCGCCAGATTAAAGCTCACCATGCATAGGCCGGGGAAGGTGAAGACAATGGCCCTGTCCCCCAACGCCTGGCGGGACTTGGCAATGTTCGCCTCGGTGGCGGCGAAGGCGTCAATGTCCCCTTTTACAAAGGAGTCCGCCACCTCGCCGATTTCCTTGACCAGCACAGTAACCGTCTCTTTTGACAGACCGTTTCTCGCCAGGTACATGTCGAGGAAGAAGTGATTTGTGGTCCCCTTGTGGACGAATATCCGTTTTCCCCGGAGATCCTCTGGGCGCGATATCCCCCGCTCCTTGTTGGCGATGATCCGCACTGAATCGTCGGAAGTCGCCAAGGTCGCCACGATGCTAAAGTCCTGGCGTTCGAAACTCTTGACCGCCACCGGCGTCTCCCCCACGGTGGCGAAATCGCACTCATTTGCCAGCAAACCATCGAGAGCCAGCGACCCGGCTGAGTACTTTTTCAAGGTTACGGTGAGCCCCTCTGCGGCGAATAGCCCCAACTCATGGATCAATATCACCGGAAGACCGGGCGTCCCGGCAACGCAAATGGTTATCCCGCCAGAAGGCGCGGCAGCCGTCTCGGCCCTGGCAAGGTTCCTCCCCCCGTCGACAAAAACGGCGGCGGCCAACAGGACAAGGAAAAACAAAAAATAATGGCGATTGCTCTCCGTTACTTTCGTCATGATGGCCTCCTCAAAAATTGCGTTGATGACTTAAGCAAACATTTTCGTTTTTTTAATTTTTGTATCAGCAAAAGGCTTGTTTCATTATCATGGAATCGATGCGCCGTTGTCAAATCCTATTCACGGCGAGGCAGGGACAGAGTCCATAAAAAAAGGTTGCTGATTTGGATGCGGTGAATTACTCAATCGACCTGGAACGCAATCACCACAGCACAGAGTGAAGATCGCAAGTATCTGCGGGCAGAAACGCGGCAGCGGGAGTTGACACACCATGAACCCAATATATTTTATCGGGGCCGGTCCCGGCGATCCGGACCTCATGACCCTCAAGGGCCGTCGTCTGCTGGACGAAGCTGACCTCATCATCTTCGCGGGTTCCTTGGTCAACCCGGCGCTGCTGGCCGGGCTCAAGGCCGAGATCCACGACTCGGCCGGACTCAATCTGGAAGAGATCACCGGCCTGATGGTGACGGCCCAACGTCTGGACCGCAACGTGGTTCGCCTGCACACCGGCGACCCGGCGATCTTCGGGGCAATCAAGGAGCAGATGGCGGTGCTTGACCAGAAAGACGTGCCGTACGAGGTGGTCCCCGGCGTGAGTTCCATGGCCGCAGCGGCCGCCGCCTTGAAGAGCGAGCTCACCCTGCCGGAGGTGTCCCAGACCGTGATCATCACCCGCCAGGCAGGCCGTACTCCGGTACCAGAGAAGGAGAGCCTGATCTCGCTGGCCAGCCACCAGGCGACGATGATGATCTTTCTGAGCGCCGGGCTGATCGAACAGGTGGTAAAGGACTTACTGGCCGGCGGCTACCCCACCGCCACCCCGGTGGCGGTGGTGGAGAAGGCGAGCTGGCCGGAGGAACGGATCATCCGCGGGGATCTCACGACCATCGCCCGGCAGATGAAAGAAGCCGGGGTGACCAAGACCGCCATCATCGCCGTAGGCCAAGCCTTTGCAGACGGGGAACTGCGGGCGGCTTCCAAATTGTATGACAAAGATTTTTCCCATGGCTGCCGGGGATGAGGCCCTGAAAAAAATGGGACTCATGGAACACACATGTCCTATTTGGTCCTATTAAGTCCCATTGTGCGCCCTGCTTCACCTACCACCCAGACCATGCCATGACCTTCATCAAGAAACTCGTTGTCCGCCTGATTAAAAGCGCCGCCAGCCGCTACCTGGACGAGGCCCACCTGAGCCGCGCCACCGCCGATGCCGACCCGGTGCGGCAGTTTGCCGCCTGGTTCGAGCTGGCCAAGGAAATCGATCCGGAGTTCGCCAACGCCATGGTGCTCTCCTCGGCAGACCGCTTAGGCCAGCCCTCCAGCCGCCTGGTGCTGCTGAAGGACTTCGACCATCAGGGCTTTGTCTTCTTCACCAACTACGGGAGCCGCAAGGCCAGCGAACTGGACGCCAACCCCCAGGCCAACCTGGTGTTCTGGTGGAAAGAGGTCTACCGCCAGGTGCGGATCGAGGGCCGGGTGGAGAAGGTGAGCCGGGAGGAGTCAGAGGCCTATTTTGCCACCAGGCCGCGGGGCAGCCAGATCGGGGCCTGGGCCTCCCGGCAGAGCGCCGCCCTCGACCGCCGGGCCGATCTCCAGAAAGAAATCGATCGGTACGAGCGGCAATTCAAGGGCCAGGACGTACCCTGCCCGCCATTCTGGGGCGGCTATCGCCTGACGCCTTCGGCGATGGAGTTCTGGCAGGGCCGGGAGAGCCGCTTGCATGACCGCCTGCGCTACCAAAGTACTAAAGACGGCTCGTGGCATATCGAGCGGTTGTCGCCCTAACAAAGAAATCAAATCCGGCAGATGGAGAGAGATCTTCAAGGGAGGCGGCCTCTGGGAGCGCATACCCCGGGCTCGCCGCGACGAAAGGAAAAATCCCGGCGATGAACGTGAGCCACCCAACTTTTAAGTCCCTCGCCATCATCGCCCTGACCCGCGGCGGGAAGTCCCTGGCGGCACGACTCGCCGCCAAACTCCAGGCCGAGGTGATCGATCCCCAGCCCGTGGGCCTTTCCGCGACCCTCAGCGATGCCTGGCCGCACTATGACGGCCTGGTGCTGATCATGGCCACCGGGATCGCGGTGCGAACCATCGCCCCGCTCCTCGAAAGCAAACGGAGCGATCCCGGGGTGGTGGTGATGGATGAAGCTGGACGGTTTGCGATCAGCCTCCTCTCCGGACACTTGGGGGGAGGCAACGAACTGGCGCACCTCGTGGCGGCGGCAAGCGGCGGCCAGGCAGTGATCACCACCGCCTCCGATACCTTGGGGCTTACCGCCATCGATCTCTGGGCCCGGCACAACAACCTCGTCCTGGCCCAGGGTAGCCTGACCGCAGCCAGCTCCGCTCTGGTCAATAACCGCCGGATCACGGTCTTCACCGACCTGGAAGGTCCGCTCCCCAGCGACTTTCTGCCCGTGAGCAGTATGGAGGCGGCGGAACTCATCATCAGCAACCGGATGCCGCCGACACACCATGCCCTGGCCCTGCTCTGCCCCAGAAATCTGACCCTGGGCATCGGCTGCAACCGGGGCACCAGCAGAGAGGAAATCGAACAGGCGGCCATGACCACCTGCCACCAGCACGGCTTCAACTTTCTGGCGGTGGCGCAAGTGGCCTCCATCGACTTGAAAAACGACGAACCGGGACTGCTTGCCTTTGCGGCGGCCCACGGCCTTCGCCAGCACTGGTACCCGGCCGGACAGTTGAATGCCGTCCCCGGCGTCACCGTATCCAGCGCAGTCCAGAAGGCGACCGGGGCCAAGGCCGTGGCCGAGCCCGCCGCCCTGCTGGCCGCCAAGACATCAACCCTACTGATCAGGAAGACCATATGGAACAATGTGACCATCGCCCTGGCCGAAACGCCAGTCAAACTGTCGGCCGCTTATCCATCGTCGGCACCGGCCCCGGCGGCCTCGACCATCTGACCGCAGCGGCCAAGACCGCCATTGCCCGTGCCTCCACCATCATCGGCTACAGCACTTACCTAGACCTCATCCCAGAACTCCTGTCCGGCAAGGAGGTGCTCTCCTCCTCGATGATGCAGGAGGTGGACCGCTGCCGCAAGGCCCTGGAGATGGCGGAGGCCGGCCACGAGGTGGCGCTGGTCTGCGGCGGCGACCCCGGCATCTACGCCATGGCCGGCCTCATTCTCGAGATGGCCGCCAAGACCGACAGCCAGGCGGCCATCGAGGTCATCCCCGGCCTCGCCGCCTTGAACAGCTGCGCGGCCCGCCTGGGCGCCCCCCTGATGCACGACTTTGCCGCCATCAGCCTCTCCGATCTCCTGACCCCGTGGCCGCTGATCGAAAAACGCCTCTCCGCCGCCGCAAGCGCCGACTTCGTCATCGTCATCTACAACCCAAAATCAAAGAAACGGACCGAGCACATCGTCCGGGCCCGGGAGTTGATCCTGGAGCACCGGAGCGAATCCACCCCGGCCGGTATCGTCACCGCGGCCACCAGGGGACACGAACGGATCACCATCACCACCCTGGGCAAACTACTGGAGGCGGAGATCACCATGCAATCCACGGTCATCGTCGGCAACTCCACCACCTTTGCCTGGCGTGACTTCATGATCACCCCCCGGGGCTACGCCGACAAATACACCCTGCGCTGACCGCCGATGAGCACTGAATCCGCCTTCCGCCGCTCCCTCTTCGATCCGGGGCAATTCACCCTCACCTTCGAGCTGGTGCCGAGCCGGGGGGGGCATAGCAAGGGCCAGAGCCGCCTCTTGGCCTTGGCCCGCCAGGCGGCTGCCGACGGACGGCTGCAGGCAGTCAGCATCACCGAGAACGCCGGCGGCCATCCGGCCCTGTCCCCTGAGGTGCTGGGCCAGGAGATCCAGGCCATGGGGCTTGAGGTGATCAACCACTTCTCCTGCAAGGACAAGAACCGCAACCAGATGGAAAGCCTGCTGTTCAGCTGGGACCGGCAGGGACTCCACAACCTCTTGGTGCTGTCCGGCGACTACCCTCAGGACGGCTACCAGGGCAGGCCGAAACCGGTCTTCGACCTCGACAGCGTCCAGGTCCTCGACCTGGTCTCCCAGATGAACCGGGGCCGGATCGAGGCCTCGCACCCCGAGGCCGCCCTGGAGTTTACCCCCACCTCGTTTCTCAAGGGAGTGGCGGTCTCGCCCTTCAAACTGCTGCCCTCCGAGCTCTTCCTGCAATACGCCAAATTGCACCGCAAGGTGGCGGCAGGCGCCGACTACATCATCACCCAGCTGGGCTACGACGCCAGAAAATTTCACGAGGTGCTGCTCTACCTCAAGCTCAACGACATTACCCTGCCGGTGCTGGGCAACGTCTTCATCCCCAACCTCACGGTGGCGAAACTCATGCATCGCGGCGACATACCCGGCTGCGTGATCTCCGACTCCCTGTACCACCAGATCATGAGTGAGGCCGACTCGGCGGACAAAGGCCGCCGGGCCCGGCTCAACAGAGCGGCCAAACTCCTGGCTGTGCTGCAGGGCTTGGGCTATGCCGGGGCCCATATCGGCGGGCCGGGGCTGACATTTACCGACCTTGACTTCGTAATCAGCCAGGCCCACGAGCTTCTGCCCTCTTGGCGCGACCTGCTGCCGGAACTGAATTACTGGCCGGCAAACGGGGCCTACCTCTTTGCCCTCGACCAGGGCAACGGCATGAACCTGCCGGCGACCAAGCCAGACCCTGCCGTGCGCCCTGGCCTCTCCCTCCCCTACGCCTTGTCCCACGGGGTGCACAATCTCTTCTTCGAGCCAGACGGAACAGGCTTTCCCCTGGCCCGCACGCTCTGTCTGGGCCTGGGGGAGATCGCCCATGGCACCTTGCTGATGCGGATTGAGCATCTGATCAAACTCCTGCTCTTCGGCTGTCAGAACTGCGGCGATTGCCGGCTGGGCGATCTGGCCTACCTCTGCCCCCAGTCCGGCTGTGCCAAATACATGCTCAACGGCCCCTGCGGCGGCAGCCATAACGGCTGGTGCGAAGTCTATCCCGGGATCAGGCGTTGTTTCTATGTCCGGATCTACCAACGCCTGGCCAAATACGGCCTGCTGGACCACCTGAAGGGAGCTCCGGCGCGCCCTCGGGACTGGTCGCGCCACAATACCTCGTCATGGCTGAACTTCTTCAAAGATTTGGCGGCTAAGGACGAATGACAGGGCACCACCCGCAAAAAAAAATTATTTCCCATCGTGCCAAAAGAAGGTAGTATGTCAATTTTTTCCCGGATTGGTTCGGAAATCCCATCGCCCTTTCCATGTGACGGGCTTTTTGCCCGATACCATTGGGCCTGACGCCACACGCGCGTTAGCCTAGAAGGAACTGATTATGCCTTGCACCACCCAATCGCTGAGACCCAAGGAAGAATGCGGGGTCTGCGGAATCTTCGGCCACCCCGACGCGGCTAAACTCACCTACTTCGGCCTCTACGCCCTGCAGCACCGAGGCCAAGAGAGTGCCGGCATCGTCTCCTCCGACGGCGAAAAAGTCTATGAGCATAAGGCCATGGGCCTGGTCCCCGAGGTCTTCACCGAATCCATCCTGAGCCGCCTGCACGGCACCATGGCCTTGGGCCACGTCCGCTACTCCACCACCGGCGGCTCCAGCATCATCAACGCCCAGCCCTTCACCGCCTCCCACCGGGGCGGCAGCATCTCCATCGCCCATAACGGCAACCTGGTCAACACCAAGCAGCTCCGAGACGAGCTGGAGGCCGACGGCGCTATCTTTCAATCCTCCACCGACAGCGAGGTGGTGGTCCATCTTCTGGCCCACAACTCCTCCCTCGGCCTGGAAAAGTCGATCACCGAGACCTTCAGCCGGGTCAGCGGGGCCTACTCCATCCTGCTGATGACCAAGACTCAACTCATCGCCATCCGCGACCCCTACGGGTTCCGTCCCCTGTGCCTCGGCCAGCTGAACAACGGCGGCTACGTGGTGGCCTCCGAGACTTGCGCCCTGGACCTGATCGAGGCGAGATACATCCGCGACGTCGAACCGGGCGAGATCCTGATCATCGACCAGGACGGGCTGCGCACCATTTCCACGCCGCCGCGCCACAAACCGCGCTTCTGCATCTTCGAGCACGTCTATTTCGCCCGGCCCGACAGTGACATCTTCGGGCTGAACGTCTACTCCTGCCGCAAGAGGATGGGCGCCATCCTGGCCAAAGAGGCCAAGATCGACGCCGATTTCGTCATGCCCTTCCCCGACTCCGGCAACTACGCGGCCCTGGGCTACTCCCAGGCCTCGGGCCTGCCCCTGGAGATGGGGATGATCCGCAACCACTATATCGGCCGCACCTTTATCCAGCCCACCCAGTCCATGCGCGACTTCTCGGTGCGGGTGAAATTAAACCCGGTCCGCTCCTTCCTGGACGGCAAACGGGTGATCATCATGGAAGACTCCATTATCCGCGGCACCACCGGCCGCTGCCGGGTTCAGTCACTGCGCAACGCCGGGGCCAAGGAGGTCCACATGCTGATCAGCTGCCCGCCGACCCGCTACCCCTGCTTTTACGGGATCGACTTTCCCACCGGCGGCCAGTTGATCGCAGCCAACAACACCATTGACGGGATCCGTGAATCCCTTGGCCTCGACTCCCTGCAATACTTAAGCATTGAAGGCCTGGTCGAGGCCACCGGCATGCCCAAGGACTCCTTCTGCCTGGCCTGCTTCAACAACGACTATCCGGTGCCGCCGGACCAAAACTTCCACAAGCTGGCCTTTGGCGGCTAATCTGCGGCGCAAGCATGTCCCTCTCCCTTGCCCAAGAGGTCTTACAGATCGAAGCAAGCGGCATCCTGGCCATGATTGACCGCCTGGACCAAAACTTCGAACGATCGGTCGCCATGATCATGGCCTGCCCCAGCCGGGTGATCATCACCGGCATCGGCAAATCAGGGATTATCGGCCAGAAAATCGCCGCCACCTTGAACAGCACCGGCACCTCCGCCTTCTTCCTCCACCCGGTGGAGGCCATGCACGGCGACCTGGGACTGGTTGCCGCCGACGACGTGATCCTCGCCATCTCCAACAGCGGCGAGACCCCGGAACTGACCATGCTCCTGCCCGCCTTCAAACGGCGGGGCAACCAGCTCATCGCCATGACGGGCAATACCGCCTCGACCCTGGCCCGCACCGCTGACGCCGTGCTCGATGTCGGCGTCGAGCGCGAGGCCTGCCCACTGGGACTCGCCCCCACCGCCAGCACCACGGCGACCCTTGCCATGGGCGACGCGTTGGCCGTGGTGCTCCTGAACCGCAAGCAATTCAACGAAAGTGACTTCTTGCGCAATCACCCGGGCGGCACTCTGGGCGACCGGCTCAAGGTCAAAGTGGCGGAGGTGATGCTCACCGGTGACCGCATTCCAACGGTGAGCCCGGACACCCCGTTCTCCGAAGCCCTTGCCGAGCTGAACAAAAAAAATATCGGCGCGGTGCTGATCGTCTCCCAGGAAAAATCCATATTAGGTATTCTTACCGATGGCGATATTCGCCGTCTTGTGGTTAACTCTTGCGCAATTTTTGCCCGCCAGACCGGCGAGGTGATGACGCCAAACCCCAAGACTATCCAGGCCGACCTGCTGGCGGCAGATGCCTTGAGCATCATGCAACGCCATGAGGTCACGGTCCTGCCGGTGGTTGATCGAGAGCAAGGGTTGATCGGCATCCTCCACCTCCATGACCTGCTGGGCAAAGGCGAGTTTCGTGTACTTATTTGAGGCGATGGATGGCAATAACGTCCTACTCCCCTCTCCTTGATCACAACAGAACAGAGAGATTCCCATGGGAATTACCAACACCGAAATTAATCCGGCCTTCAGCAGCCAGGTAACCGCCATCCCGGGCGGCGAATGGCTCAACCGTTGCTTCTCCTGTGGCGCCTGCAGCGGCGCCTGCCCGGTCAGCCAGGCCATCCCTGATTTCGACCCCAGAAAGATCATCCACATGATTCGCATGGGGCTGAAGGACAGGATCCTAAAGTCGGAGCTGATGTGGTTCTGCTCCAAGTGCCGCTCCTGCGTCTTTGTCTGCCCCCAGAACGTCGGTTTTGCCGACATCATGACCGCCCTGCGCAAGATCGCGGTCGGCGAAGGTTACGTCACCGAGCAGGACCTGCGCGACAAGGGCAAGGTCGCCTGGGTGGAACGCGACCAGTGCGTCTCCTGCCTCACCTGTATCCGGGTCTGCCCCTGGGGGATTCCCAAGATCGACGCCAAGGGCGTGGCTGATATCAACGCCAAGGAGTGTAAGGCGTGCGGCATCTGTGTCAGCGAGTGCCCGGCCCAGGCCATCAAGTTGAACGAATCGGAAGACGAAAGGCTGCTCGCCGCCTGCGCCAGCAGCAAATAACCAGAGAAACGGAGCCCCGTTTACGTAGGAGAATCCAATGAGCTTCACCCCTGACATCCAGGCATACTGCTGCCACTACACCTCCCAACAGTCCTGTTCGCAGAATGGCGGCGGATTGCAGGAAGATGGCTTTCCGTCCACGGTGACCATCAACCGCCTGCCGTGCTCCGGCAAACTGCAAGTCAGCACCCTCTTGGCCGCCTTTGAAAACGGCGCCGACGGCGTCTATGTGGTCGGATGTCCTAAGGACACCTGCCATAATGTCATGGGGAGTCAACGGGCGGCGAAAAAAGTGCTGGCCGTCAAAAAGGCCTTGGCAGAACTGGGTGTAGAACCAGAACGGATCGAGATGTTCCACCTCCAGCGCGGACTTCACCCCGAATTCATCACCACGGCCCAGACCATGGACAAGACCATCCGGACCCTCGGCCCAAGCCCATTCAAGGGAGAGAGCAAATGATCATCGCCAAACGTAAGCCCGTGTCCGAGATTGTGGACATGGTCAAAAATTTCAGCCGGGTTCTGGTGTTAGGGTGCCGGGGTTGTGTCTCGGTATGTTCTGCTGGGGGTGAGCGGGAGGTGGAGATCCTGGCCTCATTGCTGAGACTGGGGTGCCAGAAGGAAGGCAAGAAAGTGACGACCATCGCCGCAACGCTGGTCCGCCAGTGCGACAAGGAGTACATCGATACCCTGGACGACTGGGATGGCCAGTACGATGCCATCGTCTCCATGGCCTGCGGCGTTGGCGTCAACTTCATCGCCAACCTGAGGCCCATGGCCCGGGTCTACCCAGGGGTCAACACCTCCTCCATGGGCGGTTCCATGGAGCAGGGGAAATGGATTGAGCAATGCGCCGGTTGCGGCGACTGCGTCCTACACCTCACCGGCGGGCTCTGCCCGGTGGCCCGCTGCGCCAAGAGTCTGCTGAACGGCCCCTGCGGCGGCTCGGTGAGTGGCCGCTGTGAGATCCACCCCGACACGCCCTGTATCTGGCAGTCCATCCACGACCGGCTCGGTCGCCTGGGACGCAAGGAAGAACTGACCGCCATCGCCCCGATCCGCGACTGGCGGACCGCAGGCCATGGCGGGCCACGCACGACATTGCGGGATGATTTGACAATCTAAGCGGCTAGTCGCTCACCGATAGTCTACCGAAGGGGCCGAGTCTCAGCCGAGACTCGGCCCCTTCGTATTTTACTCGTGCATCGACCCCCGATTCTCCCGGCGCACAGACTGGTGCCAATATTCATTCTCCGGATGCGCCGAGGGGGTAACGGGACCCGCCGCTGGCTTGATCGAGCCAACCCAGGCCCGCAACTTCTGATCTTGTTGCGCCGCACTCTGATCGACGGCCTGTTTGTTTATGGCCGCGGCCTCCTTCTGCTCCGCGACTTCAGCGGCAAAACACAATGTCCCTGCCAGTAGCATCACAAAACAGCCTGTCATGATAACGCTCGTTGTGGTCTTCATCCTCTCCCCTCCTCAAAGGTCGATAGCCTGCAGGGTCGTGCCTGGCAGGCTAACCATAGTATGATGTTCACACATTTCGCATTTTATCCGACCCGTACTGCACTTTAACATTGTTGCGTTTCGCATTTATTATATTGCATCACAAAGCAAGTTGGCCTGTCAAGCAGAAAAATGTCCCCGGGAAAATAACAGATGTCCGCTCCTCCGGTGCCCAGCCTTCGAAAAAAAATACTTATTTGTGCGGCATTACCCTTGACCCAAGACCAGTCTTGTGATACTTTTGACGCCTCTTCCGGGCCATTAGCTCAACTGGCAGAGCATTTGACTCTTAATCAACAGGTTTGGGGTTCGAGTCCCCGATGGCCCACCAGTAAAATCAAGCCCTTAGCTCATTTCGAGTTGAGGGCTTTTTTTGTTTCAGGCTTCTGTGTAGCCACAGTGTAGCAAGATTTGAACAATCTCGATCAATTCACACTGTCCATTTTTCCTCGACCACCTCACTTTGCTTTTCTGCTCAAATCCATACACCCCAGAGATTGATGATCCAAGTCTGGAAGGATGGTCAGTGCTCATCAGACTACGAGATCGATAATTTTATCTTTGCCGAAAACCACCGAGACGTCGACTGCCTGGGGGATTGAAGCCTTTGCGCCAAGGGTCTGATTCCCATTCATGACAAAACTCTGAACAAGATTCATCAGGATATTCGGCATCCCCATTGCCTTCTTCATGGCAAAGGTCGAAACGCTGATATTGGTTCCGTTCATTTCCATGATGTCCGCTCCTTATTTCTTGCCCAGCCAACTTTCATAAATTTTGGCGTTGAAACCCACGATAAACTCGTTGTTCATTTGAAGGGTTGGTGCTCGTAAATTCCCGCTTGGCCCCATAACATGCCGGAGGATTTCGGATTTGTCATCGCTATGGGGATTCCACTTTTGCACCTTGTTCCCCTTGGCCGTGGTGATGTTCCTGGCTATTTTCATCAGATCCCATGCTTCTTCGCTGCCAATCTTGATTGCACGTGCATCTGTGACCGCTTTGGGTGTCAACATTTTGGCGTCAAGAACCTCTTGCGCGTTAGCACATGATTTTCAGCCCTTCCGTAGGTATGCCCAATCAATTCTCATGATACTTCTCCTTCTTTCGAGTCCAGGTCACTATGATTCATGGGGGGGGCCTGCTTAAGGGGTCATCCTCAGTTTTACAGACGAACGTTGAGAGTCTGTTTTCAGTTAACAGAATCCGACAACGCCTTGCCTGGCTTACATTTTGCGACTTTTTGGGCAGCAATCTTGATCGCCTTACCCCACTCCCTTTATTAATCCCAGATCTCCACGTCGCCGTGGTTGCAATGAGAACAGCGCAACATCGGTTCAAATTTCTCGAAGGCGATCCGCCAGTTCTCGTTGGTGCTCTGTTCCTCAAATTCAATGCGGCATTCATCGCATAGCCATCGATCGCCATTCGGGGTTACCCAGAGCTTCATATTTTATATTCCTTTCTGAAAGAGTGGCATCAGCAGCCGGGCATTATTGCGGCTGCCATGATTGACCCTGTTTGCGCCGCAGGTATTTGTTGAGGGGAAAAAGACAAGCGGCAGTATACCCCACCCACTACCTCATACCGAGTCCTAGCCGCAATAATTTTTTGCCGCCGCGTCTATTTCCCTGCGCACCTTCTCGCGCAACCAGTCTGGCTTTAGCACTTCAACCTGCGCGCCATGCCTTAAAATTTCCATCATGATCTCTACCTCATGTGAAGCAGGGATGGTGCGCACGAGCGCACCATCTTCCAGGAACATGTCAGTCTGCCCCTCATGCCACATCTCTTCCTTGATCCAAGGTGATCGATCTGGTGAAAACCGCAACACCACATCGAAGTTGACCCTGTTTTGATAGATCCCGAAAGTGTTCTGCAGGAACGGTTGCCACTCCTCCCGGTTCCGGATCTGAAATTCAGGATTTTTCATTTGGCAATCGTTCATGCGTCCAAGCAAGAAATCGCGCCAATCCTTACGGAGATGGCAGAAGGCGATCAAATGCCAATTGCCCATGTAGTTGACCATGTGATGCGGCTCCACTGTCCTTGAGACCTCGGTTGCGGCGCCGGGTGAGTGATAACTGAAGGTAAGCAAGCGTCCCTGCAGCAGGGCTGAGGTAACGATTTTAAAGGTCTGCGGGTCTGCGAGGTGGATATTCTTCCAGCGGAAAGAGAATGCATCTTCTGGATGGGCTCGTCCCGGAAGGTTGGCTGCCAGCAGTGAGCCAAGTCGTTTGGAGACACGCCCTAGCTCGTCGCCAAGTGATCCGGCTGAGGCCTCGGTAATCAATTTCTGGGATATAAGGAGGGCCAGGAGCTCTTCTTCGGAGATGCGAGTGACTGGCAGTTGAAAAGATGGATCGGTGTAGTGATACCCCTTTTTAAAAAAATCGTATGCTAGGGGGGCTATCAATCGCTCTCGGAAATACTCAATACTCCTTTGGGCGGTCTTGATGGTGATCTCGAACTGGTCGGCCAGATTCGAGGCGTTAGGATAGCGCTGCCTACGGATCTCATTGTCAAACCAGACAAATCGTTCAAGAAATAGTTGGTCGCCCATGCCGGTTGGCTCCGCTCCATGTGCATTGATCTAAGGCGGGGTGGAAATGCTGACTATAGTCTGATGGAGCAGGTACGTCAAATCGAGGGGCAGGTTTCTTTATGCCGTGCAGAAAAATTTTTTCTAACGTCCCTCACTAGGACTCTGTATGGGGTAGTGAGTCGTTTATAACAGAAATCACAAGGGCCGGCCAATGAAGCACGACTCGGCCGATCAAACGATGCCTGCTAAACAAGGAGAACCACCATGCGGAAGCTTTCATGTGCAGTACCAACAGGAAATAGGGCGATTTCAAGAAAAATAGCCATGGCTATTGTCTCGACAGTTACCTGTGGCGCCTGCCTATGGCTCGGGGTTACCGGAATGAGGACAAGTTCAATCCCCGTTGCCCCGCCATCAAGTATATTTACTGCTGAAACGGTCTCTAACCAGAGAACTAATCGGAATACTAATGTTGAATGGGGAGAGCAGATCGTCATCACGCATCGCGAATCGACAAGGGCCGCAAGGGAGGCCGCGGCGTTCCAGCAATTTCAACGAGAAATCGCCATGGCCACTCAGGGACTAGAAAACTCGGATTCGACTGTTGACGAGGTTGTCGGACGGCTTACGTCCTTGAAAGCCTGCCTGGTCTATACATACCTCATGGTTAAGGATTTTTTCACTGGAGGTTCCGAGGTAGACACGATATGTAATGCTGAGACTGAAAAATTAGATGTTAATCGGCGTGGAATAATGACCCCTTTATGAGAGAAATCGGCATCGAAAATTGACCCCCTCCATGCTAACTGCTCCATGGAAATTTAACCCATGGAGGCAATG